>OGQV01000167.1_pt1 | contig 75912 bp, 69 predicted proteins | sample 1553311 | NCBI WGS metagenome assembly OGQV01 (sample SAMEA2579976, study PRJEB22360) | human gut metagenome
GGCGGATGTTGTGTAAAAACTGTTGCCGAGGAAAACATCCTGCGGCGTGCCTTCCGCAATAACGGTTCCGTTGAAAAACATTGCGCATCTGTCTGCAAATTCGGCACAGAATTCAATATCATGCGAAACAAGAACAATTGCCGTTCCGCGCGCCGCAAGCCGACGCAGCAAGGCTCCGAATTCAGCCTTAAAGAAGGCATCCATGCCTTTTGTTGCTTCGTCAAGAAAGATGACTTCGGGTTCGGGCAGGAGCAGCTTTGCAATTGCAGCACGCTGCAATTCACCCCCGCTTATGTCATACGGATTGCTGTCAAGGACGCTTTGAAGCTGCATAATGTCGATAACCTCTTCGATTCCGGAGCGCGGAAGCTTATATGCTTTGGCAGTCGCTTCCAACTCTTCGGCAACGGAATCCATAACAAAGCAGCAGAGCGGGTTTTGAACAAGAACTCCGATTTTTCCTGCTGAGCCTTTATCCTTCCGAAATGTTGAAATCGGCTTTCCGCGGTATTTGACTTTTCCGCGATACGGGCTAAAAACGCCTGCTGCGGTCAAAAGCGCGGTGGTTTTGCCGGCGCCGTTTCCGCCGACGATGCAGGTAAGCTCGCCTGCATGAACATCGAAATTCATACCGCACAGTATGTCTTTGGAATCTTTTTCATATCGGAACCATGCTTCCCGAACGGATATAACTGTTTCGGTGTTTTTTCTGTTTTTGCTTGATTCAGCCTTTGCGGAAGCCCGGATTTGGTTTTCCGAAGCTTTGTGTCGGCAGGGATCCAACGAAAAATTATTCAAAAGGTAATCACGGGCACTGCGAACTTCAAGCGGTGCGCCGCGAAGATTTTGCCCGTTTGGGCGTGTTTTTGCAAAAATGCGAACGGAGGAAGGCAGAACGCTGAAAAACTCATCATCACCACGCAGTTTTTCGGCGGCATCGGCTGGAGAACAGTTCGAAACAATGCTCCCGCTCCGCATGAAGACAACGCGATCAACCATGGGAAAAAGGTTTTCAAGTCGGTGTTCGGTGATAATGACGGTTGTTCCGAGTTCGGAATTAATGCGCTTGAGCGTGTTGAAAAACTCGCCCGCCGCAATAGGGTCAAGCTGAGAAGTCGGTTCATCCAAAAGCAGAAGCTGCGGCTGCATAACCGTGACCGCAGCAAGACAGAGCAGCTGCTTCTGTCCGCCGGACAAAGCGGAAACAGGGCTGTCGAACCAATCTCTGATGCCGAAAAAACTTGCCATCTCCGCAATGCGCACACGCATTTTTCGGTTATCCGTGCCGAGACTTTCAAGTCCGAAAGCTAATTCGTGCCGAACTTTATCCGTCACGATCTGCATCTCCGGATCCTGCATAACAAATCCGATTTTTTCGGACTGTTCGCGAAACGACAATTCTTCAATGGCTTTTCCGTTAAAATAAATTGCACCGCTCTTTTCGCCGTGCTGACTCAATGCCGGTTTACACTGCCGCAAAAGCGTGCTCTTGCCGCAGCCGGATGCACCGCATATAAGAACAAACTCGCCGGGCTGTATTTCAAGATTAATGCCGCTGAGTGCGGGCTGCGCCGCTTCGGGGTATGTAAAATTCAGATTTTTGATTTCAAGTAATGCCATGCAACGGACTCCTTGATGTTCATAATTACGGGTATCAGCAGCGTGAGTGCATATGCAATACATGCGGCGATAAACAGCGGTGAGGCGGGGTTCATGCGAAATTTCGGAAAATATGTGACGGTGATTTTGCCGCAGCCCGCCGCTGTTCCGAAAATTGCAATGCCTGCCGCAAGAAAAAGCGAAACAACCGTGTCCCGCCCGTCAAAGCGAAAGTCGGTATAAAAACTGCGCGGATGAAGCCCGAATCCGCGCGCCCGCATTGAATCTGCGGTTGTCACTGCGCTTTCCAAAGCCCATGTGATAAGCGCGGAGAAGATAAAAAGGCCGCTTTTGGCGCGTTTAACAATGCTTTTTGATGCAGGATCCCCATCCGAACAACGCTGCGCAAGTGCGATTTTTTTCGCTTGTGTTGTAAACAGCGGAACAAAGCGCAGTGCCATGGAAAGCACAACAGCAAGCGACGGAATGATTCTGCCGAACAGATATAGGATTTTATCATCGGTTATTATGCGATTGAAGCATGAAAAAATAAGCAGAACAGAACCAAGCATAACTCCGGATGCCGCGCCGTATGCAACGGATTCAAGCGTCACCGGATTGCGCTTAAGGTAAAAAAGCACCGTAAGCCCCTTGTGGTTGAAAATCGGGTTCAGAATTGCCGTCAGAAGCATCAGCGGCAGAATGAACCTGCAAAAGAACCGAAGTGTGTCCCGCGCGCCCTTAAGCTGCACAGTCCATGCAAGGGCGGATAAAAACGAGATTCCGAGCAGCATGGGGTGCAGCAAAAGCATCGGCATTGCAAGAGCAAACCCGAAATAGATGATTGCCGCCGTCGGATGTATTGTGTCAAAACAATCTCTTTTCATCTGCAAAAAACGCGCTGCCGTGTCAGCCGGCAACTTCGGAGCCGACGTCTTTGCCGTAGTTGCAGGTGTAATGCCACTCAATGCTGTCTCCGGGCTGAACTTTATAATTGCTGCAGCCGTAATTCGGATAAACTCCGTTCACACTGTACACCCAGCCGCTGCCCTCACCGCAGTCAAATTCGTAAAGGTTGTTGATTCCTTCAATGTATGCGCTGTTGAAAACAGGGGTATAGCTTGATTCCATATGGATTTTCCTGTTTCGTGTTTCGCGGCAGAGAATATCGAAAACAGTCTCGCCGTCGTTAAAGGACACGGATGTTTTTTTAAGTATTATTCCGTCGGACGGAAGCACGGAAAGTTTATCGGGGTCGAGCATCTCGATGTTTTGCAGTATCGTGCCGCACTCGATGAGCATTGTGCAGGTCTGCCCATTTTCGGCGGAGGGAATATCCGAACACCCGGGGAATACGACTGTGCAGACAAACGCAAGCATCGCAAGCAGCAAAGCGGAAATACGCCGGCTGCCGCACGAATTTTTCCGTTTAATAAAGGATAAAGATTTACTCATTGATATCACCGTTTTTGTTTCAAAATTGATTATTGCCGCCTGTTTCGCTTTTTGATAACGAAATATGCAGCGGTTCCGAGGAGGCAAACTGCTGCGGCAGCGATAACAACGTCAAAAACATGACTGCCTGATTTTGTTCGGTCGCTGCCCTGTGCGGAGGCCGATTCACGCGGTGAAACAGCGTCGGTTGTTTCGATTTCCGCAGTTGCATCAGGTTCAAAAGAGGGATGGTTCGGCGAGGTTGACGCGGCAGAGGTGTCTGTCGGCACTGCATCGGTTGCAGGCGCATCAGTGTATGCCGCATCGGTTGCTGCCGTGTCGGTTGCCGGTGCAGTTGAATATGCTGCATCCGAAGATGCTGCATCCGAAGGTGCTGCATCGGTCGGTGCCGCCGTTGGTTTGCCCGTCGGCTTCGGCGTGGGTTTATCGGTTGGCTCGGCAGGAGAGACGGGGGAGACATCGTTCATGTTGTAAGGCGAGCTTCGCCCGGAAAGAAATCTGTCGTACGCGCAAAGTGCATATGCAGCCTGTTCGGTTGCCATTGAATTTGCGCCGCCGTTTGCCATGTGTGCAAATCCGCCGCCGACATAAAAAGCACAGAGTGCGTCAAGCGCCGAGTTTCCGTTTTTGATAAAGCGCGAATCCTTATGTGCATTGATTCCGACCGTGCTGAGCGCAACGAGCACTTGGGAGCAGCTTTCGGAGGTTTCAACACCGCCGGAGGAAAAACTTCCGTTTGCGTTTTGCAGTGCGGAAAGCTTTTCAACACCGCGTTCGATTGCGGCGGCCGCCTTTCTATACGGTGCAAGTGCGGTTATCGCCATTGCGGTAATATCCGCTTCCGCTGCTCCGAGTCCGAGTGCCCAACCTCCGCCGTCACATTCGCGTGAGAGCAAAAGGTCAACGCATTGGGATTTTATATCACTCATGCCGTAATTCTTATTGCAGTTCAATGCGATAAGTGCAAAAATGACGCCGTTCAGACCCTGTTTTTTTACATAGTTGAAATCACCGAGAGGCGCGGTAAGATCAAACCCTGCGACAGAACGTGCATCCCGTCCGATTGAAGAAAGAGCGATAATAAGGCGCGAGTTTTCGGTGGATTTTTGAGGGTGCAGTTTCGGCGAACCGTTTGCGGCGACAAGCTTTTCGATTTTGGCATAGTATTCGGAAAAATAGCCGCTCTGTGTCGGATAGAACCCGCTGCGTGCAAGTGCAAGCACCTTCCATTCGCCGCCGACCGAACCGAATTCGGGCTTTGCGCCGCCTGCAAGGGTTCTCAAAACGGCGGAGTACTGCGCCGCATACCCGCTCCTGTAATCCGCCGTGCGGGTGGAATAAAGGGGCTGCTCGCTTTGCATGAAAAAGCTCGTTTGAGCAGAAATACCCTGAACGGGAACGGCGCAAAGCACCATTCCCGCAATCAGGGTAAGGATTATGGAAAATGTAAGAGGATGTCTTTTCAAATTATTGGTACCGATCGAACGGTACATATCGGTTCCTGTTCCGCGAAACAAATTCCGCGGAACTGATTCAATTCGGTTTTATTCCTTTACTTCAGCCGTTAATCGCAATGCGGAGTGCGAGAAGCGCGTCGGTCAGCGCAACTGTTCCGTTGCCGTCAACATCCGCCGCTTCAAGCGCGCTGCCGGTAAGGATCTGAAGCTGCATTGCGTGGCGGGCAATGAGCAGTGCATCGGATGCTGTAACAACTCCGTCACCGTCCGCATCTCCGGGAATAACGGAAACGGGTACGAGTGCATCGGTCAGCGCCTCGGCCGCTGCGGTGAGAACAGCCTGAGAGGATGTAATATCGGTGAGCGCGGATTCAAACGCAGTGAATGCGTCATGTGCCGCACCGCCTTCGGAAATCTGTGCGGAAAGTGCGGGATCCGAAAGAACGCTTGCATAAAGCTCGGTTTCGCTGCTGCGGGTCACGCCGTACGCAGGGTTGTCGAACGCGGGGAACATGCCCCAACCATCGCCGATTCCGAGATCCATGCCGTATCCGTAAACCGTGTACATCCAACGGTAAACCTTGTTGTCCGTAACTGTTGCCGCACCTGCGCCGACAGGAAGTGAAACATCGTTTTCAACGTACATCCAACCGCCGAGATCGCTGTATTCAAACTCGCTGAGGATACCGTCGCCGTTTTCCGTGCCGTTCCAGCCGCCGGGCTGATAACCGAGGTTCTCCTTCGCCCAATCGGGGTAAGCTTCAAGTTCGGTCATAAGATAAGCGGGAACGGAGGGGGATGCCCCTGCTGCAAGCTGCGGGCAGCCGATGCCCTGAATGTAGCTTGCGTCATCGTCAGCAGCGCCGTTCATGACGCAGGCAAGGGAGTTGGCTGCAAGCACCCTTGCTGTAAGCTGTGCAAGGGTTTCACCGGGATTATATGCAACCACGGTGGGTTCAAGCACGTAACCCCAGCCGAGCACGAATGCTTCAACACAGATAACGGTTGTTCCGGGTGCAAGATTATACTCGTTAATGCCGGATTCGTTTGCATTCGGTGCGGCAAATGCCGAAACGGACGAAAGGATGATTGAAAGCACAAGAATAAAAGAAAAAAGTTTTTTGCAGAGTTTCATTGTTACATTACCTCCGTGTAATTATTTTGCTTCTGCAGGCCTGTTACGGCGGAAGGGCTGACAACATAAAAGGGAACTGCATCCAAGATACAATTCCCGAAAGAGCTTCTGCTTTGCCTTTGCAAAATGGCTGCCTATCTCCCGAGAACCACCGTAAACCGAAAACACGGCAGGTCTCCTGGCTTCCGAGTCGTTCTAATGCCCTCGCCTTCCCATGCTGCACGGCAGAAAATCTGCGCCGCAAAGTGGCATATCGAGGGGGTCGTCATCGGTTACAGTAGCGGGGACTGCTGCGGAATTGAACCGCATTCCCTTTTAATGCAGCGTTGAAAAGCTGCAACCGCGTTTTCATATTAAATTAATAAGGGCGGCACGGATTGCCGAACATCGGGCGCATGGGAAAGTGTTTCCGCCCGCACGAATGCCCGCAAATCCTTTGAGCCGTAAAAAGCATAGCACAAACGGCGGAATGTGTCAAATATATTTATTTGCATCTTTTTTAAATGCAAAAAAGAAAATATATATCGAATTTACGCTTTACAAACGACTCGGAGTACTGTATAATAGCTTCCGTTGAGGGGCATTAGCTCAGCTGGTAGAGTGCCACACTGGCAGTGTGGATGTCAGCGGTTCGAGTCCGCTATGCTCCACCATACATGAAAAATCCGAACTTATTCCCAATCGGGGAAGGGTTCGGATTTCTTATTTTCATCAAAGATATTATCGATTGAGCGTGGATCCCCGGTTTTGCCTTGCGCAAAACCGGGGGCTTTGTACATTCGACGAAGCATTCCTCCTTCTGTATAATAGCAGTATCAACCAAAAGGGGGATTGCATATGGAAGTTCAGTACATTAGCGGGGCGGCGCCCAGGATGTCTGTTTCTGCGAATTTGACGGCCCCGCTTCCGGAAATGTCCTTGTCATTGTTGAAGGACAATAACCGATTATGACAATGACCTCCGCAATGCAGGTCTTGTTGTGATAACCCTGACGGGAAGGGCAGGAAAATACCGAGCGGTCTGCCTGCTATTATCGCCGCCTTCTGCTGCGAAGACCTGCCTCCCCCCTGCCTTGAGGACGGCGGTCAGTACGTCTATTTCCGGGAAGCCGGCCCGCCCGTGTTACTATATGTGGGAGAAGCAGAACCGGAAGGCAGTCTGATTCCGGCTTGACAGCGATGCGAGTCCCAGTGTATAATTTCCCTGAGGGCTGTACGGTCCACAAAAGCAGAAAGGAGATAGGATTTATGGAACAAAAGCAGCGTGTCCGCCATTGTGATGAGGCTGTTGAACCGATTGAGTGCTGTCTCCGGACAAACGATATTCCGCCCCACGGAAGCTTCCCGCAGAACGGGAAATGTGTGAAATGTGGTGGCTGAACCGCACAACGCTCCGCGCTGCCATCCGCCGTCTGACGGAAACGGGCAGCCTGTAACAGCCTGAAGGGATCGGGAACATATGCTGCGCCGCCCAAGCGGTAGCGCAATCTTCAGGATGCAAAGTCCACCACGGAAGCCGTCAGCGGGGAGGAAAGCATCGGAATTACCTATGCCGCAGAATCGGAAGCAAGGCAGCTTCGCATAGAGGAAGAGGACAGCCTGTTCTTCATGACCGGCATTGCTCGGGATTACAATAACGTTCCGGTGGAATTCTTCAAGTCGGCGGCGCGGCCGGATATGGTTCGCTTTTCAAGCATTCTGCGCAAGCATCGGACGGAGCCTGAAAGGAGACAACCTCTATGAAACTGGCAGCAGTCGGAAGTAACTGCGTTGACTTCTACAACAATATTGAAAACGGAAAGGCGTATCCAGGCGGCAGCCCCGTCAACGTGGCGGTCTATACCGTTCGCCTGGGGGGCGAGGCCTCCTATACCGGCCCGGTGGGCGATGACGTCTACGGAAAAATCATGCAGGAGGCCATTGCGGCCAAGGGTGTGGATACCTCCCATCTGCACGTCAAACACGGCAAGACCGCCGTCTCTCAGGTGGAGCTGCTGGAGGGTGAACGGGTATTCGGCGATTATGAAGAGGGCGTTCTGGAGGACTATACCCTCTCCGAGGAGGATATGGACTTCATCCAGACCCATGACATGGTGGTCTGTGACCTGTGGGGCAAGGTTGAGGGGCAGTTCCGGGCGCTGAAGGCCCGTGGCATCCCCACCGCCTTTGACTGCGCCACCCGTCCCGAGGACGAGGCCAGCCGGATCGCCATGCCCTATACAGACTACCTCTTCTTCTCCAGTGATGACGGCGACACACCTGCCCTCCGGGATCAGATGAAGGGCTACCACTCCCGAGGCCCCAAGCTGGTCATTGCCCTGCTGGGCGAGCATGGCAGTCTGTGTTACGACGGAAGCGAGTTCCATAAATTCGGCATCGTTCCCTGTGAACACCTTGTGGACAGCATGGGCGCGGGCGACAGCTATATCGCCGGCTTCCTGTACGGCATTGTGGAGGGGCTGCCCATCGATGAGGCCATGCGGAAGGGAGCGGCCAACGCCACCGAGACGCTGAAGTATTTCGGCGCCTGGTAAGAAAAAATGTACGGCACTGCCCTCCGAAAATGAGCCGGCGGATGAGTATGCTGCGACCCGGCAGACGGTTCGCAACGCCATTGACACGCTGGCGAACGAAGGTCTGCTGCGGCGTGTGGCGGGAAAAGGCGTCTTTGTCCCGGGAAGCCACATCGAACGGGATCCGGAAGTACTGAAAGGGTTTACCCAGACCATGCCGGATCGAAATGCGATGCCCTCTATCAAGGTTCTCAAGAAAATGATACGCCCTGCCGGAGCAAAGTACGCCATGATGTTTGGGATTCATCCGCAAGATGAGATATTCTATATCGAGCGGATGTGCTATGGCCATATGTATCCGGAAGCACCGGGGGATCATGAATGGCCCTACCGGGACAAAGCGATTCAGTACGCTTTCCAATTCTTCCGCAATATGGATATGAAAACCACACCAATTTATTAGCAAGTCGCGTCTTTTGACAGGAAAGGATCGAATATAGTATGAATTACGAATCGAAAGCTTGGGCCGAGGTCAAGGGTGCCTGCCTGAGAAACTTCAACGAACAGGGCGATATCGACAGTGTCAACGGTGCGCTGGCTCTGCGTCCCAAGATTGAGAAGATCGTGGATCAGATCTGGGAGGAAGGCTTTGACAACATCTATTTCATCGGTATCGGCGGCACCTACGCTTCCGCGATGCAGGTTGAGGTCTATATGCGGGGCAAGTCTTCTCTGCCTGTATATGTGGAGAATGCTGCGGAGTACCTGACAACCGGCAACAAGCGGCTGACTGACCGCTCTGTGGTCATTTACTCCACCGTCTCCGGCAACACCAAGGAAATGGTGCAGCTCATTGACACTGTGAAGGCTCGGGGCGTGCGGGTGTTCGCCTTCATCGATACCCCCGGCTCCACCCTGACCCGGGAGGGCAAGTGGGATCATCTGGTGCTCTACCCCAAGAACGAGCAGCTGAAATTCTTCATGGTCGCCAACTACCTGATGTACAAGAACGGCGAATTCCCCGACTATGACCGCTACAATCAGGAGATGGAAGCCCACCTGGCGCTGGATCTGGTGAATATTGAAAAAATTTCCGACGCATGGGCCTATGACTACGCGGAAAAAAAGGTTGCCTTCCTGAAGGAGCATCCCGATCTTCCCCACTACTTTGTGGGCGCCGGCAACCAGTGGGGCGCTACCTACTCCTATGCCATGTGCTACTGGGAAGAGCAGATGTGGATTCGCACCAAGTCCATTACCTGCCCCGAGTTCTTCCACGGTATGCAGGAAATCCTGGTGGCAGATACCCCTGTGACCCTGTTCATGGGTGAAGACGAGCAGCGTCCTCTGGCAGAGCGGGTAGCCCGGTTCCTGCCTAAGGTCTGCGGCAACTATACCATTATCGACACAAAGGAGCTGCCCATGGAGGGCATCAGTCCCGAATTCCGGGGCTCACTGTCCCATCTGATGATGCACGCCGTGAACAACCGCGTGGATGCTTACATGGAACTGTTCCTGCGCCATCCGCTGTCCATCCGCCGTTACTACCGGCAGTTTGATTATTGATAGCCTTCCTCTCCTTACTGCCTGCTGCGGGGGATTCGGCCCCCAAAGCGGGCTGAGCGAGGGATTGTCAGCTCCCGGCTGTGCCTGGGAGTTTTTTTGCATTTTTGCAAAGGAGAATGTGTATGCTTTGGACCGAGCAACTGTTTCATATCAAAAAGCCCATCATTGCCATGCTGCATCCGGATGCACTGAAAATGCTCTATTTTATCAATTTTATCAATTTTATCAATACGGAGTCAGACAGGAATCCGGACACACGCCCTCTGTCAGAGATTGCCTGCTCCGCGATCTTTAATGCTCACCCGGACGGCCTGTGCATCAGTGCCGACGCCGCCGGTCAGGATGTGGATGATGCGCTGATCGCCAGCGTAAAGCAGGCAGCGCCGGAAGTGGCGGTGCTCTGCAATACCGGCTGCCGGCCGGATACCATCGCCCGGAAGCTGCCCTAAGTTCGGATTTAACCAGTATGTGTTCACAACGCAATTAAAAACACCGAATTTTCGGTGTTTTTTGTTTGCCGTTATCCGATTTATTAACTTTTCGAAGCCTGCGCTGTCTAAATTAAATCTGAATATTCCAAATTGAATTTTACATGAAGTTTAAAAGCACTTCATTTTGAAAATCCAGTCCGCGCTGTGTAAGCCGCATTGAATCATCCGTAACTTCCATATTCCCCGCAAGGACAGCATCGCTCACGGCGGAGGCATAGTGCTCAACGGGGTCAATGCCGAAACGTTGTGCGAATTCCGCACGGTTAATACCCTTTATCTTTCTTAGACCGACCATGATGCACTCGAACATCTCATCCCCGCGGGAAATCTCTTCGGTCATTTCAACGGGCAGCTTTCCGTCGTTAAGTGCGGCATTGTAACCGCTGAGCTCCGCTTTGTTTGCAAAACGAACCCATTTGCCGTTGACATGAAGTGCGGAGTGCGCATTCAGCCCAAGACCGAGATAGTCGCCGTTTGCCCAATAGTTCAAGTTATGGCGGCATTCGCGGCCGGGAAGGGCAAAGTTGGATATTTCATAGCGTTCGTAACCAAAGCTGCGGAGCAGGTCAAAACCGGCATCTTCCATATCAGCAACGGCATCTTCATCGGGAAGCTCGATTGACCCGTTCCGCACTGCTTCAAACAGGGGTGTTCCCTCGGCAAGAATGAGAGCATAGGATGAAATATGTTCCGCCCCGAGTTCCGCCGTGCGCCGTATCGTGTCAAGATAAGATTCGAAACTCTGTCCGGGCAGACCGTGCATGATATCAACATTGATGTTGTCGAAATTTGCCTGCCGTGCAAGCTTAAATGCACGGAAAAAATCTGCGGCGGTGTGAATGCGTCCGATTGCCTTAAGCACAGCGTCATCGGCACTCTGAAGTCCGAACGAAATACGGTTGATTCCGCAGGCGCGATATTGAACGAGTTTTTCGTATGAAACGGATTCCGGATTGCATTCGATTGAAATTTCCGCATCGGCGGGGAAAACAAAGTTTTCGCGGAGCTTCGCCGCAAGGCGCGGAATCATTCCGGCGGGCAAAAGACTCGGCGTTCCGCCGCCGATGAATAAAGTTTCAAACTCCTTTTTCGGGAGCATCGGCGAAATAAGGTCGATTTCCCTGAAAAGAGCTTTGAAATATTGCTCAAATGCGTCTTGCTCGCATCCGGCGAAACTTACAAAGTCGCAGTATGCGCATTTCTTCCTGCAAAACGGAATGTGAATATAAAGTCCGCTCATGGTTTTCTCCGTCAATTAATGCGCAGAACGCTCATGAATGCTTCACTGGGCAGCTCCACGGAACCTATCTGTCTCATGCGCTTTTTACCTTCTTTTTGCTTTTCAAGCAGCTTCTTTTTACGCGTGATGTCGCCGCCGTAGCATTTCGCAAGAACATCTTTGCGAAGAGCACGCACGGTCTCTCTGGCAATGATTTTGCCGCCGATCGCAGCCTGAATCGGAATTTCAAACTGCTGCCGGGGAATGACTTCCTGAAGCTTTTCGGCGACGGCACGCCCTTTTGCATACGCTTTGTCGCGGTGAACAATGGTCGAAAGCGCGTCGCACATATCTCCGTTAAGCAGAAAATCGAGCTTAACGAGATCGGAGGGGACGTATTCGCTGATTTCGTAATCAAACGATGCATAGCCCCTGCTGCGGCTCTTCAGACTGTCGAAAAAGTCAAAGATGATTTCGTTCAGCGGGATGGAGTAGGAAAGTTTTACGCGGGTCGGGTCAAGATAGACCATATCGATGAAGATACCGCGCTTTTCGATGCAAAGCTCCATAATCGTGCCGACATACTCCGGCGGGGTCATGATGTGCGCGGAACACATGGGTTCCTCCATGCGTTCGATTTCCGTAGGTGCGGGCAGGTTCGCGGGGTTGTCGATCCAAACTTCGCTGCCGTCCGTCATGATAACGCGGTAAATTACGCTGGGCGCAGTGGTAACAAGATCAAGATCAAATTCGCGTTCGAGTCGCTCCTGTGCAATTTCCATATGCAAAAGCCCGAGGAAACCGCAGCGGAAGCCGTAGCCGAGTGCCTGACTGGTTTCGGGTTCAAAACTGATGGAAGCATCGTTCAGAATGAGTTTCTCAAGCGCATCGCGCAGGTTTTCGTAATCCGCACCGTCGGCGGGATAAATTCCGCAAAATACCATGGGGTTTGCGTGCTTATAGCCGTGCAGCGGCTCCTTGGCGGGGTTTGCCGCAAGGGTTATCGTGTCGCCGACTTTGGTTTCGGCAACGGATTTAATGGATGCGGAAATGTATCCGACTTCGCCGGCGGAAAGCTCGTCCGTTGGTTTGAGGCTTGGGGAGAACACGCCGACTTCCGTAACGTCGAATTCATTGCCTGTGTGCATGAAGCGGATTCTGTCGCCTGCACGCACAACGCCGTCCATGATGCGCACATAGCTCAGCGCACCCTTGTAATTATCGTAAAAACTGTCAAAAATCAATGCACGCAGCGGCTTTTCGGTATCGCCCTTCGGCGCGGGAAAATCCGTCACGATGCGCGCAAGCACCTGTTCAACGTTCAGACCCGTTTTCGCGGAAACTCGCGGAGCATCCTCGGCAGGAATGCCGATAATATCTTCGATTTCCTGAATTGCATTGTCCGCATCGGCGGACGGAAGGTCGATTTTGTTGATTACAGGCAGGATTTCAAGCCCGTTATCGACCGCAAGATAGACGTTTGCAAGAGTTTGCGCTTCAATTCCCTGCGTTGCGTCAACGATAAGCACCGCTCCCTCGCAGGCGGCAAGTGCGCGGCTGACTTCGTAAGTAAAGTCAACATGCCCCGGAGTGTCTATAAGGTTGAACATATAACGTTTTCCGTCGGTATGGGTATAAAACATGCGTACGGCGGTGGATTTTATTGTGATGCCGCGCTCGCGCTCAATGTCCATGGAGTCCAAAAGCTGCTCTTCCATGTCGCGGCTCGAAACGGTGTCCGTAAGCTCCATCAGCCTGTCCGCAAGGGTGGATTTGCCGTGATCAATATGCGCAATGATGCAAAAATTCCTGATTAGTTCCTTTGGGTATGCCATTTATCCTCCGAAAAAGCGTGTTCTGCGTATCACACACGGAGAACTCCGCCGTCAGTCAATATTTTATCAGTATGAATTATACACCAATTGCGGCAGTTTCGCAATACGGAACAATTTGAACGGCATAAAAAAACCGCACACGGCGATGTTTTGCAGCTGTGCGGCGGGGAATGCGTTTCTTGGGTTAGGGACTGTGCCCGTGAGCTGTTTTTATGTATCCGTTTTTGAAGCGCAGGCGTCAATCCTTTTCAACATGAGTTCCGAACAAAAGGCATATTGCCCGGCAAAGCTTATCACACATGCCGTTGCTGAAATCAAAAAGTGTGATATGAGAGGGAGCCATGCCGGTGAGCATACTCAGCACGCCTTCGTTGCTGTTCGGTGCGCAGTCGATTCGGAGTTTATCTCCGTCAGTTACGGTGCAGCTGCCGTCCGGTTGAAGTATCACGAGAACATCCGTTCCGTCCGTCGGGCGAACATCGGAAAACAAGCCGAGGATTTCAAGCAGCTCGTTGTATTCCTCAATCAGCAGGAATTCCTCGGCGGCAATATCAACGGAAACCTGCCAGCTTTCGATAACATCCTGAAGCCTGAACCGCAAAAACCCGTTAAGGTTAAGAAGCGAATTATCGCAAAGGTAATCAAAGACCCTTTCGGAGATTATGTTCGGATCCGACTCGGGTGCGGAACCGAGGGCGCAGGGAAGTATCTTCTTCTTTTCATCAACGGAAAACGGAAGCATATCAACCATTCTTGCAAATTCAAAATAACGGAGGTCAACAAGCATAAGCTCGCTCAGTGCTCTTGCAAAAAGGCGCAGCTCGTCATCGTCCGCAATGTTCAGCATCAGACGTGATTCCGAACGGCAGCTGATTTCAACATGTCCAAGCCCGCAAAGCCGCATCCGCCGCGCAAGCAGTGCGCGTATACTCAGCGGCTCGGATTCCTTAACAGCTTTGTTTCCATCCTCATTTTCTGCTTCTGTCGGCATCTTATCGGCTGAATTGAAAACGGAGGGGGTAATAAATGCATCCGTTTTTGCGGCGGTGAAGGCATATTCGTCGGTAAGCACGGAATAGGTTTGCATATTGGCTCCTTTTTCGGTTGCCTGCGCGCGCACGGCGGGAAAAGCGGACGCCGGCAATAAAATCCACATTGTATTATGTGCAAACCGTGCAAAATGGTGCTTGACAATTTCTTGAAACTGCGTTAAAATTTCTGCTGTAATCGATGAACGAAGGTTTTTTGTGTGCGATGAACGGCATTCATGTTTCTCGAAAAACCGATCCGTTTCGAATCTTTATCGGCAGGTTGTCGGGAAGAGTAGGCTTGCACAATGCAGATTAAGAGAGGATTGACCCCGGGCTGAAAGTCAATCCCTGCCGCAGACCGAAAACCGCCCCGATGTTCGCTTGCGGCAGCAGTGCCTTACAACTGTTTTGAGCGGCGGAGTGCAGGCGCATTTCCGCAATCAAGGTGGAACCGCGGTATTCTGTTTGCCGTCCTTGAACTTTTGTTCAGGGCGGTTTTTTTGTTTTCGGCAGCAGAGCTTAAAAACGGCCTGCACGGCAGCAGTGAACATAACGCCGCTGATTTTGCTTATAATATCAACGTATAAAGGAGATTTAAAATGATCAACATCACTTTCCCTGACGGTTCCGTCCGCCGGTTTGAAGACGGCGTGAACGCATATGCCGTTGCAGAGAGCATAAGCCCGCGCCTTCGCAAGGCAACGCTTGCGGCAGAGCTTAACGGCGAGCTTTATGATGCGGCACTGCCCATTCACGGCGACTGCACACTGAAGCTGCTCACCTTTGCCGACGACGGCGGCAAATGGACCTATCGCCACACGGGTTCGCACATCCTTGCACAGGCCGTGAAACGCCTTTGGCCGGAAGTCAAGCTTGCAATCGGACCTGCGATCGATAACGGCTTCTATTACGACTTTGACACGGATATTCCTTTCAGCCCCGAAGATTTTCCGAAGATTGAAAAGGAAATTGCAAAGATAGTTTCCGAAAACCTGCCGCTTGAGCGTTTCGAACTCCCCCGCGAAGAGGCTATTCGCTTCATGCAGGAAAAGGATGAGCCCTACAAGGTGGAACTCATTCGCGACCTGCCCGAAGACGCCGTGATCAGCTTCTATCGTCAGGGCGATTTTGTGGATCTCTGCGCAGGCCCGCACCTTGAATCCACGGGCAAGTGCAAGAATATCAAGCTCATGAGCGTTGCGGGTGCATACTGGCGCGGCAGCGAAAAAAACAAGATGCTCAAGCGCATCTATGCAACTGCTTTTGAAAAAAAGGCGGATTTGGATGAATATATCCACATGCTGGAGGAAGCCAAAAAGCGTGACCACCGCAAGCTCGGCAAGGAACTCGGCTTGTTTGCAATGATGGACGAAGGTCCCGGCTTCCCGTTCTTCCTGCCCAAGGGCATGGTGCTCAAAAACAAACTCATTGACTATTGGCGCGAAGTACATAAGCGTTACGGCTATGTTGAAATTTCAACGCCCATAATGCTCAACCGCAGCCTTTGGGAGCGTTCCGGCCACTGGGATCATTACAAAAACAACATGTACACCACCGTTATTGATGATGTGGACTTTGCGGTAAAACCCATGAACTGCCCCGGCGGCATGCTCGTTTATCAAACGGAGATGCGTTCGTATCGCGATCTGCCCCTGCGCATGGGTGAACTCGGTCTTGTTCACCGCCACGAGCTTTCAGGTGCGCTGCACGGCCTTTTCCGCGTTCGCTGCTTCACTCAGGATGATGCCCATATCTTCATGACTTGGGATCAAATGAAGGACGAAATCAAAAACGTCGTCCGCCTGTTCGACGAGGTTTATTCCACTTTCGGCCTTAAATATTCCATCGAGCTTTCCACAATGCCCGAAGACCATATCGGCGACGTAAAGGATTGGGATTTCGCAACCGAAACCCTCAAGGCGGCAATCACCGAACTCGGCAAGGAATACGTCATTAACGAGGGTGACGGCGCGTTCTACGGCCCGAAACTCGACTTCCACCTTGCGGACTGTCTCGGCAGAACATGGCAGTGCGGCACGATTCAGCTCGACATGCAGCTTCCCGAAAGGTTTGAACTTGAATACACCGGCGCGGACGGCGCAAAGCATCGCCCCGTCATGATTCATCGCGTTGTTTTCGGCTCTATCGAAAGGTTCATCGGCGTTATCACCGAGCATTTCGCCGGCGCATTCCCCACATGGCTTGCGCCCGTTCAGGTCAAAGTCATGGCAATGACCGACCGCACCCGCGATGCCGTGTGCGATATCGCCGCAAAGCTCGAAGCGCAGGGTCTCCGCGTTGAAACCGATCTGCGCAACGAAAAAATCGGCTTCAAAATCCGTGAAGCTCAAATGCAGAAAATCCCCTACATGATCATCGTCGGCGACAAAGAGGTCGAAAACGGCGTTGTTGCCGTTCGCGCAAGAAAGGGCGGCGATCTCGGCACAATGACCCTCGACGCTTTCGAACAGAAAATCAATGAAGAGGTCGCTTCAAAAACCCTCGATTGATATTATTAACATCGATATCTGATATTAACATCAATATCGATGTATACCGATGTTCGTAACACGTTCGGCAAAACTCTGAACTTAACATCCCGCATTCACGCAGTCTTAACGGCATGCCCTGAAACGCTCCGCGCAAAAGGGTGTGCCGTTTTGTGTCCACCCCGCATTCGGTTATAGCTTTTTTGTCAAAAATGTGCTATAATAACATTTGAGAATATGCTCCAAAGAGTTTGATAATGAGGGAGACCATCCACATGCCGGAAAAGCAGGTAAAATCAAAGCAGCGTGTTGCTGATCACGGGGAGGTTTTCACCGCCGAACGCGAGGTTAATGCAATGCTGGATTTGGTGAAACAGGAAACCGAGCGCATAGAGTCCCGCTTTCTGGATATGAAAACACCGAGATTGATACAATTTAATTATTCCTCCGCCGATTTTGCCGCTTGAGGGGTAAGTTGTGGAAGTCGGGGTGTCCCGGCTGTTTTTATAAGGAGAAGATTTATGACACTATACATATTGGGTAATGGATTTGATTTGGCTCATAAACTCCCAACAGCGTATTGGGATTTTCGAACGTATCTAAAGTCTGCACACCCGGAGTTCCTGGAAGCGTTCGAGGAGCATTATGATATTTATCCTTCAATGTCTGATGAGGCAAAAAAAGAATATTTATGGAATCGCTTTGAAAGCAATCTAGCTAATATCGATGAGGATAGCATAATCGAAAGTGGAACGAGCATTGAAATGGATCTGGAATCAGGAGATGTCGGAATCGAAGACACTCTGTACAGTTATTTTACAAATGAGTATCAGTACATTCAAAAGCTATCGGTCTATTTAAAGGAATGGGTAAGAACTATTCGAATTCGAGATTGTTTGCCGCGAACATCAAAAATAAAAGATAATAGCGATGATTTGTTTTTGACATTTAACTATACAGCGACTCTAGAGAATGTTTACCTGATCCGGCCTGACAAAGTAATTCATATCCACGGTTCGTTACGAGATTATACCCCTGACCCAGTAATTGGTCATGGAAACAAGATGCGAATTGATAGAATTAGTAAAAAAATCGAAGAAGCAGAGAGCCTATTTGACGAAAAATGGGTCAGTATCTGTCGCGTGGTTAGAGATTATTACAGTACAACATTAAAAAATACCGATAAGTATTCGGGATGCTTAGAGCGAATAAGAAGATCCCAACCCAATGAAATAATAGTTGTTGGACATTCTCTTGATGGAATAGATTTGCCTTACTTTACATTAATCGATAATTATACGGACAACAAAAATATATGGACAATAGTTGTCCATAGGGATAAGGAAAAGTTGAAACTGGTAAACAGTTTGGTGACCGCAGGTATCGACAGAAAGAGGATTAGAACTATACCGTCGGGTGAATTTTTTGATTTAGATGATACTGCTGCTGCGCATCGTATAAACGAATTAAGGTACAGGTTTTAATAACAATACGCCTCCCAACAGTAATAGTTGAGAGGCGTTTCTGTGTCTATGGGATTATGCTTTGATCTCGTTACCGTCCTTGAAGGTCGCCCAGATGTCCTTTTTGCTGTGGACGGTGATGTAGTCCACCATCGCCAGCCAGTCTGTTTCCCGGAACTCCGTCAGCGGCTCCCGGCTCCGCAGGTTTTTCAAGTATGCTTCGATCTGGTGCTTTCGGGCCATGCGCTCGGCAATTAGATCGGTGACCTCGGTGTGTCGGGCCTTGGCCTTATCGAACCGGGCCACCAGAGCATCGTATCGTTTCTGGTATTCATCCTGATCGAGGGCGACGTGAGCGTTCTCCTTGATGCAATCCTCGATGAGCTCGGCAGCGATGTTGATTTCAGCTTCCAGATCCGAAAGCTCACTCTCAAGTGCCGTGGTGTTGAGGCTTCTTGAAAGGACCTGATCGTATATGGCTATAAACTCTTCCTTCTGGTCGATCACCTGATTGGCGGCCCGGAGGAACAGTTCTTTTATTTCATCCTCGGTGAGTGTCGGTGTGGCGCATTTCTGGCCGTCGAACTTGTGATTACACTGCCAGATGACCTTCCGGTAGGCGTCGTTGCTGTGCCAGACCTTCGGCCCGTACCAGCTGCCGCAGTCTCCGCACTTGACCTTACTGGAAAAGATGCTGACCGAGCTCTTGCGGTTCCGGCCCTTGGTGCGGGTAGTCATCAGCGTCTGCACCATCTCGAAGGTCTCCGGATCGATAATGGCCTCGTGGTTGTCCTTGACGTAGTACTGCGGGATTTCACCCTCGTTGGTCTTTTTCTTCTTGGTCAGAAAATCTACAGTGAAGGACTTCTGCAGCAGCGCATCACCCTTGTACTTTTCGTTGGTGAGAATGCTTTTGATGTTGCTGGGGTTCCAGTGGTCCTTGCCGCCGGGAGAAGGAATGCCTTCTTCGGTCAGCGTCCGGGCAATCTGGAATGGCGACTGGCCTTGCAGGAACATTCCGTAGATGCGCTTGACCAGCTTGGCCTGTTCCGGGTTTACCACGAGGTTGTGGTCCGGCCCCATGTCGTAGCCCAGAAATCGCTTGAACGGAACCGTGACCTTGCCGTCTGCAAACCGCTTCCGTTGGCCCCATGTGCAGTTCTCGGAAATGGACCGGGACTCTTCCTGCGCCAGCGAGGACATGATCGTCAGCAGAAGTTCACCCTTGCTGTCGAAGGTCCAGATGTTTTCTTTTTCAAAATAGACCTCGACGTTGTGCTCCTTGAGTTTCCGGATGGTAGTCAGGCTATCGACTGTGTTTCTGGCAAAGCGGCTGACCGACTTCGTGATAATCAGGTCGATCTTGCCGTCAAGGGCATCTGCAACCATCTGCCTGAACTGCTCACGCTTTTTGGTATTGGTGCCGGTGATGCCTTCGTCAGGGTATACCCCGACGAACTCCCAATCATCCCGGCCATTGATGTAATTCGTGTAGTAGTCAATCTGCGCTTCGTAACTGGTCAGCTGCTCCTCGTTGTCGGTGCTGACACGAGCGTAGGCCGCCACACGTCGCTTCTTAGTGCTGTTGATCGGTGCCGCCGTGAAGCGTGACAGCGTCGCCGGTATTGTGGTTACGGATTTGGCCATTTCTTTTCGCTCCTTATTTTCTTGATTCTTTCACTCATTGCCTCCCTGCGCTCGTCTGTCCAAGCGGCCTTCATGGATTTTTTTGCTTTTTCCCGCCGTTCCTCGGTCCAAGGGGTGCCGTGCCGCTTATCCAAGAAGTCTCTGGATTCGATGTGGCCGTCCCTGAAATGGAACGTGACCATGTGGTCGAGGATTGTTGCACTTTCAATCTGAGCGTCCATCGTAGCCTCGTCGAACTCATCAAGGCCAAGGATCTCAGTCACCAGCCGCTTCATGGTCTCGTCCCTGATAGCCGGATTCCGACATTCGGAACGTGGACCGGTGCAATACCAAGACCGTGTCGGGGTGCCGTCCTTACGCTTTCCGGATTGGCAGCGGTAATTGGCACCGCAGCAGCCGCATTTTATGAATCCGGTGAACTCGTAGAAGGTATTCCGGTTCGGATTGGTATCCTTGCGCTTGTGCCGTTCTCCCCAGAGCTTTCTGCGCTCGTCTGTCCACCAGTCGGTCTTGGCAGTAGATTGCCATTTGGTGGTGACCTCGTGGCCGTCGTAAAAGCGGAAGGTCAAGGTATCGTCTCCGATAACGATGACTTCCTCGATCTGCTGACTGAAAACGTCCTCGTCAAACTTATCAAGGCCCAGCACCTCCGCTGCGGTATTCTGGAGCATCTTCTCCGGGATGTTCTTCGAGGGGCAAGCCGACACACCTTTCTGGCTTTTCGTCTGACAGATCCAGATGTAGTAAACCTCACCGGCGGTATTCCGTTTTCCACTGTGGCGATAGTGTTTTCGGCAGCAGCCACAGGTGATCTTCGTGGAGAAAGCTGATAGTTTCAGCGACTTGTTTCCGAAGGGACCAAGGTCCCGTCTGCGCTTGAACTCGGCCTGTACCGCTTGCCATTCGTCCATCGGGATAATTGCCTCGTGAGTGTCTTCGACAAAATACTGTGGCATCTCGCCGTAATTCTTCCTACGGTGCTTGGTGATCGGGTCTTCACAGTATTCCTTCTGGAAGAGCATGTTCCCGGTGTAGGTGATGTTTGTCAGGATGACCTTCACATTGGAGTCCACCCACGGCTTTCCCTGCCGGGTATAAATGCCTCGGTCCATCAAGGCCCTGCCAATCTCAATCCGGGATGCGCCTTTCATGTACTCGGCATACATCCAGCGGATGATCTCTGCTTCCTCCGGTACGATGACCAGTTTGTCGTCCTGCCACTCATACCCGAAAATGCTGAACTTGCCGTTGGGAATGCCTTGCTTGAACCGCTTGATCGTGCCCCATTTGACGTTTTCGGAAATGCTGCGGCTTTCTTCCTGTGCAAAGGAAGCGAGGATGGAAAGCATCAGCTCTCCGTCGCCGCTCAAGGAATTGATTTTTTCCTTCTCGAAGCGAACCTCAATGCCGAGCTCCTTCAGGTGCCGGACCGTGTTCAGAAGGTCCACGGTGTTCCTCGCAAATCGCTGGATCGACTTGGTGAGGATTATGTCGATGTTTCCGGCTTCACACTCAGCCAGCATGTGGTTGAACTCATCACGCTTTTTGGTGCCGGTGCCGGAGATCCCGTAATCCGCAAAAACGCCAGCGTATTCCCATTCTGGGTTCTTCTGAATCAGTGCGCTGTAGTAGCTCACCTGTGCAGAAAGCGAGTGCTGCATCCGCTCGGATTCCATCGACACTCTGGCGTAGGCAGCGACTCGCTTTCTTGCTTTCAGAACCGGCAGTTTTCGCTCGATTTTCTCTACTGTTTTCAATGAAATTCCTCCTTCCGGTAGTGTCTATATATCACTCTAAAAGGCCGGAATATCAAGCGTTTTCCGATAATAATGTACCCAAATATGGTCGGTATTTTTCGAGCAGGATTGTATCAATTTCAGCGTATTCCTCCTCGGTGATCAAGCCCTTTTCGAGCATGGATTTCGCCATTGAAATAGCTGCGTGATAAAGCATATCGTTGTGGAGTTTCTCCTTGCTCAACAGGCATCACCGCCTTTGAACCGGGCCGCAATATAGCAGTCGTGGGAGCAGTATTTGCGCTTTGCGTTTCCGTAGGCAGTGAACTCTTTCCCGCACTCCGGACAGCTAAAGGTATAAACAGCCTTCTGCTTTACGACCTCCGGATGAGCGTTCCACCATGCCGTCCGGCACTCCGGGCAGCAGAACTTCTTCTGTTTCCGTCCGGGGAACTGGATCAGCGTTTTGCCGCAGTTCAGGCAAAGCTGCGTGGGAACCTCCGCAAGGCTGTGGCTCTCTGCCTTCTCACCGGCGAGGCCGTGGGATCGACAATATGCTTTGACGCTGTCCTTTGACAGTCCGACGCTGTTGGCGATGGCCGTATATCCAAAGCCCTGATGCCGCAGGGCCGTTATCTTTTCTCTTTGCTCATTTGTCATGAGATTGTCCTCCAGTCCGAGAGGGGTTCCTCTCACTACCCACTGGAGGGAAATGGCCATCTTGAACGGAAAAAGAGCAAAAAAAACGCCCTCCACGGAATGATCCGCAGAGGGCGTGTGATGAGGTTCGGTCTACTTATTCGGGATCTTCAGCTTCATACCGCTGTAAATGACATTGCTTTTCAGTCCGTTCAGGCTGACGATCTCCTTGTAGCGGCTGCCGTTGCCGAGATACTTCTTTGCGATTGCCCAGAGGGTATCTCCGTGCGTTACGGTATGAATGCGATAGTTCTCGGCGGGTTTCGTGCCAGCCACGGTAAGTGCCGAGGTTTTGACTGGCGACATGATGGCGTACCTACCGGACTCGTCCTTGTTAATGACCGCACGGCCCCCGCTGACCTCATAGACATACCAGCGGAGCTTCTTCACCCAGCCGGGAATGGCTTTGCCGCCATAGTAGGTGCTGCCCGTGATAGTTACGAGGTCGCCGGCCTTGACACCTACAGGTGTGGGCTTGACTGGGTCGGCAGGCTTTACATCACCGCCGAGAGCCGCAGTGACCTTGGATGCCAAATCGCCCATGCGGGCATACATCCAGTTACCGGGGCAGCTCTTGTTGGCAAACCACCGATGGACGGTCAGAACCATCTCGTCGGATTTCGAGGTGTAGTTCAGCGTCTTGGTCTTATCGCCCAGCCAGAGCAGCTTGGTTTTGCCGTTGCGCCTGCAGATATCGGTGCAAAGCTCAATGAGCCGCTGGTACACCACGTTCTTAAAAGCGTAAGGCTCGGTGTTGTCGCTGGCACACTCGATGGTGATAGCTCTCTGGTCGTTGACTGCGGAAGAGGAACACCAAGAGCGGTTTTTCTCTTCCACATACATCCCGACCCGACCGTCCACGCCGATGCCATAGTTGCTGCTTGCCTGCCGTGAGGTCGGCAAAAAGATGTTGCCCAGCGTTTCCACACTGCACTGACCCACCACGCAGTGCGGCGTGATGCGGTCAATGCTGTGGGTGCGCTGCCCAGAGTGGTTCGGGCTGAGTTTGGTGTAGGACACCAGTGGGCTGTTCGTGTAAGCCATGTTATTCATCCTCCTTTTCACTGCGGTCATGAAGCTGCTCCAGAACGGATTTCAGCTTCTGCGGAATGGGCAGTCCCAGGTATGCGGCGTTTTCCAACAGGGACACGCCCTCATTCGACAAATAGAAGAAAATGACGGCGGTACGCATCACCGAGCCGCTGCCGATGACATGGGTGTCGAGAATATGCCCGATGCCGACCAGAGCGAAGATGAGCACCTTTTTGAAAATGCCCTTGAATCCGACTTCGCTGGACAGCTTCTTGTCCACCACGGCGCACATGATGCCGGTCACATAGTCGATGACCACGAAAGCCAGAAGCGCATAAAGTAAGCCGTCACATCCTCCCAAGAACCATCCGAGCCAGCCGCCGATACCGGCGAACACCAACTGAATGGTCGTCCAGAATTCTTTCATGTTGTTTGTCCTCCTTTGAAAGTTGAATTTGTGTATGAAAAAAGGCACTCCGCAGAACGCCTTGATTCCGAAAAAGTTATGTTACTTTGGTCAGTGACACCGTGTACCATGATGACCATGTGCCGCCATAGTTTCCCCGAATATACATCCTTGAGCCATCATAGACTGTGTACCGCTGCTGAATAAAGTAGCTCTCCGGCAGAAAGACCTCCAGCATACCGATTGTGGTGGTCGGAAAGTGCTTTTCCGTGGAAGCGGAATACGCAAAATAGTAGCCGGGAGTCTTTACATTGTTGAGGTCGGTGGTCGAGCCGTCCACTCTATCCATTTTGCCGTGGACATTGACGCCGTTCATGTGGATGCTGCCGGCAACATCCAGCGTGGCTTGCGGATCCGGCGTGTTGATGCCGACTTTCTTTTTACGAAGCGCAATGAGCGGAGTCCCTTGCGGTACAGTAAAATACAGATCCAGACTGCTCAAGGAATAGAGTTTGTCTTGGATCTGTAGATGAAAGTCGTAGGAACTGTTTGCATCCAGACTGCACAACTCCAAATTGGAGTAGCTGAAAGAGGTTCCGCTTTTTGTCGTGCCGGAATAGATGCTGGTGTAGCTACCGTAACTGCTCTCACTGGTTTTCTTGTACCGATACCGCACATAAACCAAGCTGTTTTTCTGCATCCCGTCTACGGTCACAGCGGAAATAGAACCGCTGAATTTGAGCTGCATTTCCGCTTCAATGTCGTTGGTGCGCCGGAGCGTTACCGAGGATATTTTCGGCTTGGTGTACGGAATGACCGTAATAGTTTGGGAAACGCTGGCGGTATAACCGCGGGAGTCCGTGACCGTGAGCGTGACCGTTACGCTGCCGGACTTGGCGATCTTTCCAACAGATAAGGCAGAGCCGGTAGTGTTAGAGGATGACAGCCCGTTGCAGGAAGCTGTGTAGTTGGAAATACTGGCACCGTTTTTTGCAGTTGCCGTTCCGGGCGTGACCTTGAGGGTCGAGTAGTTCTGAACGAATAGCTGGTCGTTGCCTGTGAGGTTTTTTGTGGTCGTGTAGCTGTCGGCGTAAGTGAAGCCATCCAACGCTGGGCCAGAATTTACCGCCGTGGTCTGCACCGTAGCAGTCTTGCTTGAGGTGCTGCCGATCTGCGTTGAGCCGCTGAAGGAGGAAACGGCAAAGGTGCCCGTGAAGGACTTCATCGAGGCCATCCAATTGAGCAGCGTGGTTCTCTGTGCTGATGACAGGGTGACCGAGCGGTTTGCCGTACCCTTCGTCCATGCAAGCCCGGTAACGGTCAGGATGGTCGTATTCCCGCTTTTGATCGCCAGAGAATTGATGTAAGACGGTTCGTACACGGTGACATTGAGGGTGATGGTCACTCTGGCATTGTCTGCGGTCACTGTGTTGACGCTGTTCACCACCGCACCGCCCAGCGTCTTGACCGTGGAGCTGCCGGAGGTGCCATAGACTTGGTTGTACTGCCGCCGTGCCCGCACCTTCACCGTGTAGTTTGTGTTCGGCGAAAGTGAGGACAATGTTACGCTGGCACTGGTGGATGCGGTCGTAGAAAAGGTCGTCCATGTGGAGCCGCCGTTGGTGCTGTACTGCCAGATATCCGCTGTTGCGGTGGAGTTTGCAGAGATTTTGAAGCCGTTTGCGGTAATAGCCGAAACAGAAAAGGTAACGGTAGGGGCAGCTCGGTCAATGGTGCTCAGCGTCACATTGTAGCTGCCGGAAGGGCCGGTGTACTGACCCCACGGGCTGTTGACGCCCCAGTGCCAGTAGATCGGGAGGGTCAGCGTTCCGTTGCTGTTGTGGTACACAGTGACCTGCTTGTCCTCAATCAGCCACTTCGTGCCGCTACCGCTCTGGCCGTTTGTAAAGGTGAAGCAGTTTGAGCCGGAGGTGGCCGTGCCGATATAGGAAGTGCCGTTGGTGCCGAAGTCCGACCATGCTATGGAGTATTTCGAATAGACATACATACCCAGAGCGATGGTAGATGTGTTTGCGATCACATTCTGGGAGATGACCTTCACATAGATGTAGAGGTCGGTCGTCCAGCTGTTGGAGCCGTAATTCGTTCTTTCGGATTTCACCAAATAGGCAGTGCCGCCTGTCATTGCCATAGCCTTACCTCCTTTAGTCCAGAATGACGATATTCAGCCCATCGGACGCTGTCGGCATGGGAACGAACTTCGTCTTGCCCACGGTCAAATCGCCGTCCACCGTGGTTTTCTTGGTTTGTGTTTCATCTTTGTTCAGGGTGAAAATCACCTCATCGTTGTAATAACCGGCAAACTCCGTGTTCGTGATGACTGTTCGTTGGGACGATGCGCTGTTGGACACCTCAATACCGCGCTTGTCGATTTTGACCTCTTGCGTATAGATCTCGTTGGGTGCGGGTGTCCACTTTCGCGGAATCGCTCCTTCGGAAATCATGATGTCGGCGAGGTAGATGGATGCATCCCGACAGTAACAGTAAATACGCAGCGTAGGGTCGGTCACATCCGTGAGCGTCACGGAATAGTCCGTCCAGTCAAACGCCGTGGACTTATTGAACAGGTACTTGGTTTTGTTCCCGTTGTAGGTCACATAGAAATACCCGGACATGGTCGAGGTTTTCTTTGCCCGAACCGAGATCGTATAGGTGCCGGGAACCACTCCTCGGATGTACTGCGACAACGAGGAGTATGCGCCCAGCACAAAGCAGGAGTCGGAAATGGTGTTGTTCTGCGTATCTGTGGAGGCATCCGTTTTCACCGTACCGGAGTAGCTCCAATCATCCGTGATACCGTTCAGCCCGGAAGAATTCTGCACATAGTTGATGCCGCCGATGTACTGCTCCTGCATGGTGACGGACAAGCCTTCCACCGTGTGCTGAAGCTGAGATACTTTGCTTTCGGAGCTTCGCAGCCGCTCTTCCAGTATGCCTTGGTCGTTGGAAACCGACTCCATAGTTTCGGTAAGAGTCGCCACATAGCTGTTCAGCCCATCCACATTCTGCTGGAGATAGGCTGTTTTCTCTGCAAATTCATCGGTCGAAACATAGGCTCGAAGCACGACTTCGCCGCTCTCCAAATCCCAATAAGACGAGCCGTCCTGCGACTGGATAACACCTGCCTTGATAATGTTCGCCACCAGAGAGCCGGAGGTTATGAAGTCTGCAACGATCTGCCCGTCCGCCGTGATGGCAGTTTCGTAGGGGCCGTTGTAGCCGTTACGGGAAAAGCCCAGACCGCCCACATTCCACCTCCAGACGTTCACGGCTTCGTCAATGGAGGGAGCGTCCAAAATGAGCAGCTCGTAGGGCTGCCCGCTTTCGCTGTCTGTGTTAATAACCACATAGCCGCCGCTCTGGCCGGTGATAAGCCCAGTCGCTTTTCCAATAGCGGTTTGGAGCAACTTCGGAAAGCGTCCCACCGTGGACTCCACCTTATCAACTGAGGACTGCACCTCAGAGATGGTGGTGATCATACTGGACTTGCTCTGACCGAGGGAAATGTTCTTGTACCGCTCGGCAAGGGTGTCGTATACGGTTTCGATGACCATAGCCGACACGCTGACACCCAATAGCGAGTGCCGGATGGTGACGGTATCGCAGAGGTTGACCCGCTCCAGGAGTGCAGAATACTCCGGCTGCTTCCAGAGCGGCTCGAAGGTTACTTTGACTGTGGGCATGGTCGCTCCCAGCGGATTTGCCTTGATATAGCTGTTGGCTTCGGCTCTGAGGGCTTCCTCGGTCACAACTCCGTCAAACTGGTCGGAGAAATCCATGATGAGCGTTTTCGCCCGGACGATTTCCGAGGTCACAATGGGGAGCGTTACCTCCGGCAGCGTGACCACGATCTCGGTATCTGCGCCCTCCGGCGTATAAACCGCATACGGGAGCAGTGCCGTGTACACACCGCTGTTGTCCTCATCCTGTTCCAAGGCGGTGAGATTCTTTCCGTATTCAATGACCACACCGGTCTTCTGCCCACGGTGCGAATGGAACTTTACCGTGAAGTTGTCCCACTCAAACTCGCCGTACCATTTGGAGAGCATGGAGCCTTCCGTGCCGCCAAGGCAGGCTCGGACACTTTTCGGTTGGGTGACGGAAAATGCCTTTGCATCCGAGTAGTCCGTCCAGCCCGTGAAGCGTGTATCTCCGGCAAGGAGCTGCGAGAGAATGAGCTGAGGAGAGCGACTCTCGGTCGAAAAAGGCAACACCGGCACATTGGCAAGGTCATAGGAGATGTGCTGACCGTAGATGGTGACGATGCCGTTCAATGGCTTTGTGATGCGGTAAATGCGGAACGCCTGGTCGGCGGCGGTGTCGTTGGGCTTTGCCTTGACGATGCATTCCTTGGTGATAAGCTCATAGTGCTGACCGCTGACCGGGTATTTGAGCAGGCACTCGAACACACCGTTTCGCTCCTCTGTGACTTCGCAGGAAATGGTGTCCGTCAGCACACCAAGACCGAATGAACTGAAATCTGTAGCGTTTGCGGGGTAAAGTACAGGGATCATAGGCAGCACCACCTTGGAATGACCTCAATCCTTGACACATCGCCGGTACAGTTAATGGTGCAAACACCCGGCTTGAGGGCTGGAAATTCCGCTCCTTTGACTGTGTCGTTTTTGAGGGCAGTGCCTTTGAAGCAGTTCATCAGCTCACTGTCGATCTCGATGTACTCATCCAGATTGGAAATCATCATACCTCGACCTTGGGGCTGTATCATTATTACCACCGTACCGCTGCCATAGAGCTTAATATACGGTCGGCTCTCAAAGGCAGTCGGATTGGTGATCGTCAGTTCGGAAGCGTCAGCCGACACCGTCTGCTGTCCCGCAAAGCTGTATTTGAAAGGCTTGCAGTTGAAGGTCACGGTGAAAGTGCCGACCTTGTTCAGCTGCTCCTCAATGTCCAGATTGCCGGAGATGACTCCGTAGCGGAAATACTTCACATCGTAAGAGTCGGTGATTTCGTGGTATCTGTCCGGCTCGGAATAAAGCCAGCCCTTGATGTCCTGCAGGACAGCGGCAAGTGCGGCTATATTCTTCCGTGCGAGGAACACCGTGTAGGTCACTTTGATGTTGGAAAATCGGCGGTTGGGATTGATGATGTCACCGCTTCTGCCGGGAATGGAGATGAACTCCGCATCGTACTCCGGTGCGGAGAACACATCCTTCTTCTCGATATGCAGTCCGAAATCAGCGGAGCTGCGGCCGTTGTAGGTAAAATAGGTCATGCGAATACCACTCCTTTCCGCTGGGCAAACTGGTTTGCCGTTTCCATGACTTCGTTGGTGAGCTGACGGATGTCCTCACTGCTGTAATTGTTGAAGTTCGTGATGTTCAGGGCGATGGTGAAAGCGGATGCCGCCTTACCGACCACACCGTCCACGGCAGAGCGGATCGAGCCGTTCACGTCAAAGTCGGTGGGCAGGGCTGTCTGCATATCGTGGGCGAGGTCGCCCATGACGCCGTTGATGTCCTCTGCCATCCCTTCTGCGGCTTTGACTGCTTCATCACCGTTGTCGTCAATGGAGCCTGCAAGACCCTTGACCAGCATTTCACCGACCCATGCCATTTCCTTGGAGGGAGAATGGATGCCGAAGAAGTCGCAGATGCCGTCCCAGATGGAGGAGATCCACCCGGACACCTTATCCCACAGCCACGAGGCAAGCTGGGTAATACCGCTCCACAGTCCCTTGACGATGTTGCCGCCGATTTCCACGATTTTATACATCAGAGAGCCGAAGGCTTTCACGATGCCCGCAATGATCTGCGGCACGGCCTTGACGATCTCCACGATGATGGTGGGCAGGTTTTCAATCAGGGCAACGAACAACTGAACGCCTGCCATGATGATCTTATCGATGTTTCCGACCAGTGCATTGACAATGCCGGAGATGATTTGCGGAATCGCCTGCACGATAGTCGTGATGATCTGCGGCAAAGCCTGTATCAGCGAAATCAGCAGGTCGATGCCTGCCTGAATAATGAGCGGTATGGCATTCAGCACGGCAGTGATGATTCCATCAATGATTTTCGGGATTGCTTCCACGATTGCCATAATGATATCCGGCAATGCGGCAACAAGCGAGGTCAGAAGTTGAATGCCGGTTTCAATGATCTGCGGAATGGAGTCCAGCAGAAAAGTGATGATCCCGTTGATGATCTCAGGCAGAGCGGCAATCAGAACCGGGATAGCGTCAAGTAAGCCTTGCGCCAAGCCTGTAATCAGCTGAAGCGCTGCGTCCAGAATCATGGGCAAACTGTCAACCAGTCCTTGCACAATCGTGACAATGGCCTGCACTGCAGCGGGAATCAGCGTGGGCAGCGCATCCCCAATGCCTGTCACCAAGGTAGTCACAAGCTGCACCGCCGCATCGATGAGCAGCGGCAGATTCTCGATCAGCGTATTCACGATGGTCATGAGCGCAGACACCGCCGCCGGGATAAGCTGCGGAAGCAGGGATAGAAGCGTTTCCAGCACCTGCGAGAACAGTTCGGTGACCGCCTCCAGCAGTGTGGGCAGCAGTTCACCCACAGCCGTCAGCAGGGCATCCAGCGCCGTGGGCAGAGCCGCCACGATGTTCTCGATGACCGGGGTGATGTTCGCCACCACGGTCTTGAAGGCATCCACCATGTTGTTGCACAGCAGCTCCATGTCAGCGTCCGCATCACCAAAGCCTACGATGAGGTTCGACGCGGCGGATTTCAGCGCATTGACAGAGCCGGAAATGGTGGCTTCCGCTTCTTTTGCGGTCGTACCGGCAATATCCATGCTCTCCTGCATGACATGGATGGCTTCCACCACATCGGCGTAGGAGGATATATCATACTTGACGCCGGATATCTTTTCCGCATCGGCAAGCAGACGCTCCATTTCCTGCTTTGTACCGCCGTAGCCCAGCTTGAGGTTGTCAAGCATAGTATAATTTTGTTTGGCGAAACCTTGGTATGCGTTTTGGATGGAGGACATATCCGTGCCCATTTTATTGGCGTTATCGGACATATCCGTAATAGCCATATCTGCATACTTGGCGGCTTTTTCGGTGTCACCGCCCAGAGACTGGATCAGGGATGCAGAAAAGCCCGTGACCGTCTCCATGTACTCGTTGGCAGAAAGTCCTGCCGTTTTGTATGCGTTGGCGGCATACCGCTGGATCTCCTGCGAGGAGTCCTTGAACAAGGTATCCACGCCGCCGACCAGCTGCTCGTAGTCCGCATAGGCGGCGATAACTTCTTTGCCGAGCTTTACGGCGGCGCCACCTGCGGCGACGGCCACAGCACCGAGCGCCACACCTACGGTTTTGAGAACCTTGCCGAAGCCTTCAAACTTACTGCCGGATTCCTCCGCAGCCTTGCCGCCATCCTTGATGGCCTTCTCATTTTCGTCCAGCTCCCGATTCATGTCGTTGAGGGCGGCTTCGGCATTGTTGAGCTGGATCTGCCAGTTCTGGGTGCGACGGTCGTTCTCTCCGAAAGAGGTGGCGGCATTCTGCAGAGCCTTGCGAAGGGTATCGATTTTTGTTGTCTGCTCATCGATCTCTTTTTGCAGCACCTTGTTCCGTGCGGCGAGTGCCTCCACGGATTTATCGTTTTTATCGAACTGAGAGGTGGCGAGCTTCATTTCGGAGCCGAGCACCTTGAAGGACTGGTTGATGTCCGCCAGCGCTTTTTTGAACTCCTTTTCGCCCTCAAGACCGATCTTCAGTCCGAAACTGTCTGCCATGTACCGTCACCTCCTTGTGGATGGCATGAAAAAAGCACCCTCTCACCGAGAAGTTGGGACGAAACCGTCCGAAGTTTTCGATGAAAGCGTGCCTGATGGTATGAAAAAGGAGTGTCCCCGAAAGGTCACTCCTCGTAGATATATGAGTTATTTTGTCAGAACAATTCTACCCGGCCAAGCAGTAGGTCGATCAGATTGCAGTGGAAGATGCCGTTGTCGTCATAAAAATTGTGCGGCACATCCATGCGAACGATAATCTTTTTGAAGAAATCCTTGGTAAGCATCAGCGATGCCAGCTCGGAGAATTCCTTTTTATCGGTATCCATGCGGAAAGCGGACTGAATATAGATTTTTTTATCTGCATCGTTTACCACAAAGTCGATCTCTTTCTGAACCTTGCTGTCGCCTGCGCGGTCGCAAACCACACCGACATCAACAGAGTACCCGCGCCGCAGAAGTTCGTTGTAGATCATGTTTTCCATGATATGACCGGGATCGTACTGGCGGTAATTCAGCCGTGCGTTCCGAAGCCCGATATCCGTATAGTAGTATTTGTTCGGATACTTGAAATAGGTCTTTCCTTTGACATCGTATCGCTTTGCCATTGAAATGAGGAAAGAGTCGATAATATACTGCACATAGTTTGAAACCATCGCAGGATTGATTTTTTCGTTCTTCATGGACGCGATGGCATTTGCGATATTGGTCGGATTCGTCAGCGAACTGATCTGCGAAGCAAGGAAGTCCAGAATATCATTCAGAACATCCTCGCGCTCGATGCCGTTTCGCTCCACAATATCCTTGACATACAATTCGCTGTAGAGGGAGGTCAGATAATCCTTCTTATCTTTGTCATCCTCCAGTGCTAAAAGTCTAGGCATACCGCCATAGAGCATATAGGTATCCAGCGCTTTTCGCTCGTCGCCGCCCACGGCAGAATAAAACTCCGCAAATGACAAAGGGAACACATGGATCTGTGTAGCACGACCTCGAAACTCTGTTGCAATATCTTTCGACAGCCCTTTGGAGTTACTGCCGGTGACATAAACATCAAGGTTTTTATATGCCTTGAGTTCGTTCAGCATATCGTAGATGGTAACCTCGATGCCGCCGTTTTCCTTGTCCACTACTTTCGTGGTGAACTGCACCTCATCAATGAACAGATAGAATTTTTCATCCTTCCTGTCCCGGACGGTGCTTTCTACATATTCGCACAGAGTGATCGGATTTCTGAACTTATAGTACCGCCGCTGATCCAGCTCGATTTTCAAAATATGATCTTCCGAAACGTTCTGCGAAAGAAGATACTCGAAAAACAGATCGAAAAGCAGTACGGACTTGCCGCATCTGCGTATGCCTGTGATGACCTTTATCTCGCCGTTCCACATACTGTGGATCAGTCGGTTCATATAGGAATCTCGTTTAACCATGCATTTTACCTCGTACTTAGGACGAAACCGTCCGAACTTCTATGTGTAGTATACCACGATTTTTGAAAAATATCAAGGCTATACGAAAAAGTTCACAAAGAAGTTGCGAAGGAAACGGACAAAGTTCGAGGTGAAGCTGTCCGATATGGGTCAAATGCCGTCCGGGATAATATCGTCAATGTAGTGTTCGTGAGCGGGAACAGCCTGCCCGTTATACTGCTTGTGGCACTCCCATAAGTCCAGCAGCAGACCGAACGGCATCAGCCACACCTCATCCTGGCTGAGATGAAGGTGGGCAAGGCCGTAGTAGAGAAGCCGGGTAAACAGCTCCGCATCGGAGACTGTTACCCGACTTGTGCGTTTTTTGAGTCTTTCTCGCTTTCCACATTCCGCTTGGTACCCTTGTAGAGTGCTTCCGTAATGGCGGTTTTGTATCCGGCGAGATCAAGCGGCGTGGTCAGAAGCTCCACCACATCCTCCGTGAGCAGCTCTTTGGGGTGCTCCTTATCCTTGAGGTTGTGAATGAGGATGCTCTGATTTGCCAGAAGCGTGATGAGCCACACGATCTCGCCGATGGCCATTTCAAAGTTCTCGGACTTCATCAGCTTCTCGCCGAGGTTTTCCAGCCCGCCATAGCGACCGGCGATCTCCTTAGTAGCCTTGGTCGTGAGGAGCAGCGTGTACTCCTCATCACCGATGTTAATGACTGCAGTTCTCTCGTTATCCATTGTGCGTTACCTCCGTTAGCCCTGATTCTGGGGAGCTGTAGTATAAGTCGGCTCGTAGACTTCCTTATACCAGTTCGTGATGGTCGCAGTGGGCACATCGCCCTCCAGTGCTTCCGCCTTCCACGGGTGCTTGCCGCCTGCGTCTGCTTTGTTGCGGCGCAGAATGGTGCCTTCAATAGTGGGTGTAGAGAAGGTAATGCTGTCGCCCTTGGTGGCAAGGTTCGTTGCCGGAATACCGAATTTCACTCGGTACAGCCAATAATACTTGTACTTGCCGTTGGACTTCTTGGCACGGAATCCCACCGCCACAGGGTCGCCGCCGTCCTCGGATGCGGAAATCAGCACCTTATTCTTGTCGATGGTTGCACCCGTGAGGTCGGATGCCGCCGTAGAGCCGATATCGTCAATGCCGAGGGAGAGTGTGCCGGATTTGAATTCCTTTACGATCTCCGAAGCGCCGTCGTCGGCATAGAGCGTTGCCTCCGCCAGTTCCACCGAAAGGTCAGCGGAGATGGCTTTCGCAAGCTGCTCCGGCGTACCGTAGTTTTCCTCACCGGCGTCATTCTCGGTGATTTTTGCGTAATACAGTCTGTCAAGACCGATGGTCGCCATAACTTATTCCTCCAATTCGTAGATTTGCGCCACATCAATGGCGTAGTGATGATAGCCGGTCTCGGTTTCAAAGCCGATGTACCGGCGGTCGGTAATATAGAAATCCGCACCCAGCAGGGCACGGACAAGGTCGTTTTTCAGTTTGGTGTAACTGCCCTTTGTGAAGAGGGACAGCCGTGCCTCCTGTGTTTCGCTGCCTGGGGCGTTGTCGGCGTGAAGCTCGAAGTTGTCCGACAGCGGCGTGATGACCAGATAGGTGTCCGGTGCTTTGCCGGAGAACACACCCGTTTCAACGGGAACCCCACAACTTTTTGCGGTGGTTTGCAAATCGGATAGTAAGCTCACAGCTTTTCCACCTCCTCATCCAATGCCTTGGTCATGGCATCGATGCATTCCTGCCGGGATGCGGTTTTCGCAGGTTTCAGAAACGGCTTTGCAGGCTGACCGTGCTTGCCGTATTCGAGAATGTTGGCCAGCTTGGCGTTGCTGCCGCCGTCCGAGCGAGGTTCGGCGAAACCGACCTTGATGTCGTGGTTTCCGTCCCGGTTCAGCTTGGAGGGAGAAAGACCGAGCGCACCTGCCAGTTCACCCGTGGCGCGGGATTTGAATTTTGTCCCTCTGCCAATAACGAAGGAAAGTTTGCTCTTGACTTTCTTCAGCACCACATCGCCACCGGCCTGCAGAACGGTATCCGCCACGCTGTCAAAGTTGCTGCCGAGCTTGGATATCTTCAGAAGGAAATCCTCCGGCATTTTCATGTCGCACTTAGCCAACGGTCGGCACCTCCTTCTTCGCCAGCACCTCAATGTACATCCCACGCCCCTTTACATCCTCCACGGAGACAATGTCGTAGTGAAAGTCATCGCAAATGAGAAACTGGTCTGTGGTGATCGTCAGCCCAGGAATACACCGAAAGCGGAACAGGTCGGTCGCTTCGCTGAATGCAGCGAGGTTCGCCCAACGCTGACTGCCGTGCCGTCCTTCACGATATACACGGACGGAAGCGAGGACTTCTTCCTCGGAATGGGTGAAGCCCTCGCTGTCCTTGACCTGTCTGGTTTTCACAATGTCGGCAAAGCCGTTCATTTTTCCAAAACTCATACCTGCCACCGCCTATCCAAGCGGAGCAGCAGATTGACCGTGTTCCACACCTGCTGTGCTGCTCCGGTATTATCCGCAAAGAAGCCGCCCGTGCTGCCGTCCCGGCTTTCATGGAAATGGGACGACAGCATAATGACGGCTTGCTCTGTGGTGGCTGGCATGGGATTCTCTTTGTAATAGCCCTCCAGGATGTGCTGGTAGCTTTCGGCGTAAGAAACAGCGGCGGTGATGTAGCTTTTCAGCAATGCATCATCCGCCGTGTGTTCCAGAATGAGATTGGCTTTCACTTTGGAAAGAAGCCCATCCATCACCGCCGCCTCCTCTCATCAGGCGGATGCCATCTTGAGCAGCTTGACTGCTTCGGGCAGCACCAGCTTGCCGTCTACACGCTCCTTGGCGACAAAGCCCACCATGCCGTTTCCGGCAAACAGCTCCTTCAGCTCCGCAATAGAACGGGAGCCACGGTCACCGATGTTGTAGTAACTGAAGTCACCGAATGCGACTGCGGCCTTGCCGGGAGCAGGGACAGGGAAATATGCAGAGGTGTAAACCTTGTAACCCAGCACACGGTCAGGCTCACCCGCCTGCAGAGAGGGCTGCCACAGATACTGACCCGTGCTGTCCTTCAGCTTGCGGAGTTCTGCAACGCAGACGTCGTTAGCGAGGAACACAGCGTTCTTGCGATAGGGACGCTTGAGGGAATACACCAGGTCGATGATTTCGTCGGCAGTTACCTTGCCGGAGGACTTCGTAGTCACACCGACCTGTGCACCGCCGGTTTCAGCGAGGATACCCAGAGGCTGACCGGTGCCGGTGCCGTTGATGAACGCATCCTCCTCGGCATTGGCCAGCGCCTTGCCGAACTGCTCCAGAATGTAGTTTTCCAGATTGAATGCGTTATCGTAGAGCAGCTCCTCGGTCACCTTTGCAGCAACATGGAGCTTGTGGGCATCCAGGATGATCTGGTCGAAGGTAGCGTCACCGAAAGTCAGTGCGCCGCCCTCCTCAATCCACGCAGCCGCAGGCTTGGTGGCTGCGATGTTGATTTTGTGCTCACCGCTGGTGGTGATAGCAGTGCCGAGAGAACGCATAACGTTTTCCTCGTTGAGCACCTGAATGAGACGGCTGTCATACTCATCCGGCACCAGATAGCCGCCATTGGCATCGATGCCCTCCTGCAGCACATTACTGATCTGACGAAAGTTGGTACGCAGAGCGTTGAGCATACCGCTGCGGTAGGCATCGGTGGCACGGAAGCTCTTAGGCTGCTTATCCTCGGTGGTCTTTCCGTTCAGGGGCTTTTCGGTGATGGGCGCAGAAGTGGGCTTGGAAAGCTGAGCTTCCATCGCTGCCATAGCCTCCATGCGCTCGATCTCGGCGCCATAGTCCTGCACTTTCTTTTCCATCTGAGCATAGGTCGCAGAATCCTCATCGGAAAGCAGACCGTCCTTGTCACGCTTGGTCTCCACAAATGCCTTTGCAGCGTTCCAAGCCTGGTTGCGCTTTTCGCGCAGTTCATTGATCGTCATATAAATTACCTCCAGTTTTTAATGAGATTGAGCCGCTCCATAAGGTCATCGGCTCTGTGTTTTGTTTCGGCCTTGGGTTGAATGGCGCACTTTGCGGCAATCTTTTCCATGAGAGAATTCACCACATTTGCCTTGGAATACAGCATGGAAACGGTGGGTGCAGCAGTATTCTCGGTTTCCGTGCTTCTCTGCATAATTTCATCCGCAAAGCCAAGTTCCACAGCCCTGTTTGCGTCCATCCAGGTTCCCGCATCCATGAGGTGCGAGAGCTTGGCGCGGGAAAGCCCCGTCTTGATTTCATAGGCGTTGATAATAGAATCCTTAACGCTTGAGAGCATCTCGATGGCTTTCTGCATTTCCTCCGAATTGCCGAATGCCGCAGTCATGGGGTTGTGGATCATGAGCATGGACACCGGGGACACCAGTACCTTCGTACCTGCCATAGCAATGACGGACGCAGCGGATGCCGCAATACCGTCGATTTTCACGGTCACATCACCCTTGTAGTCCATGAGCATATTGTAGATTTGCGCCGCAGCCACGCAGTCGCCGCCGGGAGAGTTGATCCATACGGTAATATTTCCGCTGCCGGACATGAGCTCGTCCTTGAAAAGCTGCGGCGTGACGTCATCGTCAAACCAGCTTTCCTCGGCGATGGTCCCGTTCAGGAACAGGGTTCTTTCCTGTGTCTGTTCCTGCGTCTCCGAGTTCGTTTCCGTCTGGTTCTTCCAATTCCAGAACTTCTTCATCGGTTTTTTCCTCCTTTCCATCGTCGTCGCAAAGTCCGCTAAGCTCCGTTTCCGCTTTATGCGAAAACTGCGCCTGTTCCCTTGCTCCTCCTCTCCCCACAAAGTCATTTGACTTTGCGGGGACCCCATCTTGGGGTGTATCTGCAAAAGCACCCGCATTCTTCAGCGGGAGCATATTGCCGTTAATGAGGTACAAATCGCCGCCATCCTCTGCCGGGATACGGTCGAGGTTTTCCAGCTCCCGGATGTCGTTTGCGGACATCCAGCCGTTCTGGCGGCCGATGGCGTACCCGTTCATGCGGCTTTGGTAATCGCCGCGAAGCAAGCCTTCCAGATTGAACTTCACGAAATACACGGCTTTTTCGTCCCGCGAAAGGAGTGACCGCTGAATGGACTGCTCCCAGCGGATGACCCAGGGGTCAAGGGTGTACTTCACGAACTCCAAGGACTGCTGCTCAATATTAGAAAAGCTCGACTTTTCCAGGTCGCCGACCATGTGGGGCGGGACTCGGAAAATTCGAGCGATTCCATTGATTTGGAATTTGCGTGTTTCAAGAAACTGCGCCTGCTCCGGCGAGATACCGATGGGCGTGTATTTCATGCCTTCCTCCAGTACAGCGATTTTGTTCGCATTGCCGCTGCCGCCGAAGGTAGACTGCCAGCTCTCCCGCACACGCTGCGGGTCTTTGATGGTGCCGGGGTGTTCCAGCACACCGCCCGGTGCAGCACCGTTGGCGAAGAACTTTGCACCATACTCCTCACAGGCAATAGCCATGCCGATAGCGTTCTTTGCCATAGCGATGGGGCTGTAGCCGACCAGACCGTCAAAGCCGAGTCCGGGGATATGCAGCACATCCGAGGGCTGAAGCGTTACGGCGAACTCCTTGTTTTTGATGGCTTCGTCCGAGCCACGGTAATAGGTGTAGTAGAGACGCCCATTTTCATCTCTGTCCACCGACATCTTGTTGGGCATAAGCGGATACAAAGCAACGATTTCATTTTTACCGTTGCGGATGATTTGCGCGTAAGCGTTGCCCCAGAGAAGAAGGTGCGTCATGAGGGTTTCCCGGAACACGAAAGAACTCATCTCCGGGTTCGGCTCATCGTGGAGCAAGCGGTAGAGCGGATGGTCGAGCGCCATTGCCTTGCCGCCGTCGCTGTTGTATCGGTAAACATGAAGCGGGAGCCCTGCGATAGCTTCGGCCAGAATACGGACGCAGGAGTAAACCGCAGTCATCTGCATGGCACTGCGTTCTGTTACCGTTTTTCCGGAGGTGCTGCCACCCATGTAAAAGGTGTAGCGAGAGCCGACTGTGCTGTCGGTGGGCTTATCTCTGGATTTGAATAGTCCACTGAAAATACCCATATCACATCACCGTCCTTTCATAAAAATAAAAGACCACGAGTGTCATAGACGCTCTCGGTCGTATCGTTGCCGCACCGGATGGCACGGTCCAAGGCCATGACAGTTGCCACGGCACCGTCGATTTTCTCTGTAGACTTTTCCTTGTCCGGCTTGATGTTACCGGCGGGATCAGTCCGCACATAAATATTGTCCATCATCCAGCGAAGCACCGGATGTCCGCCGTGGGCGATGCGCTCTTCCAAGACCAGCTTCATCAGCTCTTTGGTCGGAGGGCTCATATCCTTAAAGCCCTGTCCGAAGGGAACGACCGTGAAGCCCATACCCTCAAGGTTCTGGACCATCTGCACGGCTCCCCAACGGTCGAAGGCGATCTCACGAATGTTGAAGCGTTCGCCCAGCTGCTCGATGAATTTTTCGATATAGCCGTAATGGACCACGTTGCCTTCGGTAGTTTGCAGGAAACCTTGGCGTTCCCACACATCGTAAGGGACGTGATCCCGGTTGACCCTCTGGCCCATGTTTTCTTCTGGTATCCAGAAGTACGGCAGGATCACAAACTTGTCGTCTTCGTCCAGCGGAGGAAAGACCAACACGAAGGCGGTAATATCTGTGGTAGACGAGAGGTCCAAACCACCGTAGCAGACCCGGCCTTCGAGGTCGTCTTCGTTTGTAGCAAAAGCGCAGCGGTTCCATTTTTCCATCGGCATCCAGCGCACAGCCTGTTTGACCCACTGGTTGAGCCTTAGTTGCCGGAAGGTGTTCTCCTCGGCAGGGTTCTGCTTTGCGGACTCACAAGCGGCCTTTACCTTGTCGACGCCTACCGTGATGCCGAGCGAGGGATTCGCTTTCTTCCAGACCTTCGGGTCCGTCCAGTCATCGTTCTCATCGGCACCGTAGATGACCGGGTAAAAAGTCGGGTCAATCTTGCGGCCCTCGATGATGTCATTCGCTTTCTGGTGCGTTTCATAGCAGATGGATTTGGTGTCCGTCCCGGCTGTGGTAATAAGGAAGTAAAGCGGCTGCATACGAGCATCGCCGGAGCCCTTGGTCATAACATCAAAGAGCTTCCGGTTGGGCTGGGTGTGCAACTCGTCGAACACCACGCCATGGATGTTGAATCCGTGCTTCGAGTAGGCCTCTGCAGAAAGCACCTGATAAAAGCTGTTTGTCGGCAGGTACACGATCCGCTTTGTGGCCGTCAGGATTTTGACCCTGCGGTTGAGGGCCGGACACATCCGGACCATGTCGGCTGCGACCTCAAAAACAATCGAGGCTTGCTGCCTGTCCGCAGCGCAGCCGTAGACCTCCGCACGTTCCTCACCGTCGCCGCATGTGAGCAGGAGTGCAACCGCAGCCGCAAGCTCCGATTTTCCCATTTTCTTGGGTATCTCAATGTAGGCGGTGTTGAACTGCCGATATCCGTTGGGCTTGATGATTCCGAAGATATCCCGGATGATTTGCTCCTGCCAGTCGATTAGCGTGAAGGGCTTTCCAGCCCATGTACCTTTGGTGTGACAGAGGCACTCGATGAACGAGACAGCGTAGTCGGCCCGTGCCTTATCGTAGACGGAGTCATTTACTTTAAACTTCGTCGGTGTGTATTTCTTCATTCGCCTCAAGTGTTATCACCTCCAAAAAGGCATAAAAAATAGCCGCTTGAAGCGACCGTCATAACGAGGAACAGAGCCGAGCGGCTCATGTCCCAAGGGTATTTATTTTACCGGGGATTACTGTTGCATGGCCCAAGCGATGGCGTGACCGTCATCCTCGAACTCAACTTCGCTAACTGCTCTCAGGCCGATGGTGCCTTCGCAGCTGTGGTCGTCATCAAGGAACTCGTAGGTTGCGCCGAAGTAGCAGGGCTTGCCGGGGCCGTTGTAGAAGCCTCCCGCCATGATGACCTTGTCTCCAAAGGTGAGCACTTTGCTCCATCTGGTTTCGAGGTCCTCCGGGGTGGTTGGGTTTGGCAGCCGGAACTTTCTCATCGCATTGTTGATCGTCATTGTCGGTCCTTCCTTAATACTTCGTGGCCTTGTGGCTGTCGAGGTTCTTGAAGAAGGCGTCAACCTCTGCGAGGGTTGAAAGGACGTCTCCGTAGGCTCCGAGGCCGCTCTTCTTGATGATCCTGTAGTAGCCCTGACGGTTCTTCAGAACTCCGAGGCCATTTGCTTCGGCAATCTTGGTGGCCGTGCGGGTGAGCTTCCCAAGGCTCTGGATCTCGTGGTCTTCGCCCTTTTCAAAGGCTGTCTTGCAGTTGGTGTGGTCGATATAACGCATCGTGGTTTCCTCCGTTTGTGTGTATTTCCTTTCGGTAGTGTATATATCACTCTAAACGCCTGAAATAGCAAGTCATTTCTGCGATATAAACCGAAGTATTCTACACAAAGATTCGGGCTTGGAATTGTGTACTTTATGCCTCTCCGTAGAGGATGAAATGCACATATTCCTTGCGATGTTCCTCGATGAAAACCACCAGCTCATAGAAGTCTCGCTCGTAGGCCAGCCGCTGCACCATGTTTGTATCAAACATATTCGTCAGGCCGGTGTCCCGGATGGCGAGGATCTGCTTTTTGATCGTCTCATTCATCGCCGCTCACCACCCTGCAAAGGTCTGCGCCGTATGCGACTGACAGGCCGGAGCCATTGTCCCATGCGACCATGATGGAACCGATGTAGTCCACGCCGAGGACCGTCCCTTTCGTCTCGATGGGAGGAGCCTGAACATCGTCCATCTGCAAGAGCTCCACTCGTGTACCGGGCTTGTACCGGCGACGTAAGCCCTCAAGGGCCGCTTTTGAAATCACTCGCATGATTCCACCTCTGTTTTCTTTGCGCCGCTCTTGAAGGCCGAGGAGCCGGAGAGGTTGCGGAGCAGGATTTTGCGCTCGGCCTTGTAGTCCTCACCGATGAAGCCCAGCCTCAAAAGGAAGCAGCGAAATGCGTACTTGTCGTTGTCGACCGGCTTTTCCTTAGCGGTGATACGCTTCTGGTTTAGTGCCATCTCACACAAGGCTGCGATGAAGTGCGAGTAGGCTTTGATCTCTTCGGGAGAGGGCAGCTCTTTAAACCATGGGAAGGCGATGCGATCTTCCTTGAGCTCAATGCGGATGTCCTCGACGCCGAGGGCCTTTTTGATCAGCTCGCCTTTTGCGTCCAGTAGCTTGGTGAGGTTTCCGACCGAGACCTTTTCGAGCGGGATCTCAATCGTAAGGCCTTTCTCTTCGGTTTCAGCCTTGTCTTTGACCGGGTTGAATCCGGCTGCGGCAAGGGCGATGATGACCGCCTCAATGGTGTCCTGATCCGTGCGCTCGTCCCAGACCATCGTGCCGTCTTTCTCAACGGTGATGTTGTTGATGACGAAGGCGCAGGTGGGCATGAATTTGTAGACGGCCTTCATGCCGACCACCTTGGAGATGATGCCGACCAGTTCTTTGCGGTCTTGCCCGGTGACGTTGTAGTGTAGTTCTTTCATGGGATTACCTCCTTGTTTTTTTGGTACTGTATATATCACTCTGAAGCCACAGAATAGCAAGTCATTTCAGCGAAATATATGTACCGATTATCGTAGAAAAACAGGAGCCTCAATTGTCTACATTAGCTACTTCGTCGAAGCGGAAAGTCACGCCGTCACGCTGCACCGTCACACCATCCGAGGAGCCGACCTGTTCGATGTATCGCTTCACGATGACGTCGCAGAACTTCTCGTCCAGCTCCACGGTATAGCAGATGCGATCCGACTGCTCACAGGCAATCAGTGTGCTGCCGGAACCGCCGAAGGGGTCCAGAACCACAGCGTTGCTCATGGAGGAGTTCATGATCGGATATGCCAAAAGCGCAATCGGCTTCATGGTCGGGTGATCGCCGTTCTTCTTGGGCTTGTCAAACTCCCAGATGGTGGTTTCCTTACGGCCCGTGTACCACTGGTGCTTGCCGTTTTTCTTCCAGCCATAGAGCACCGGCTCATGCTGCCACTGGTACGGAGAGCGTCCGAGCACCAGCGACTGCTTTTTCCAGATGCAGCAGCCGGAGAGGTAGAAACCTGCATCAGCAAAAGCCCTGCGGAAGTTCAGCCCTTCGGTATCCGCATGAAACACATAGATGGAAGCATCGCCGGTCATGACGGCTTCCATATTTGCGAAGGCGTCGAGCAGGAACTGATAGAATGCATCGTTTGCCATGTTGTCGTTCTTGATCTTTCCGGCAGAGCCTTCATAGTTCACATTGTACGGTGGGTCCGTGATCACGAGGTTGGCCTTGACGTCGCCCATCAGAGCGTCGTAGGTTTCCTTTTTTGTGGAATCGCCGCAAACCAGACGGTGCCGACCGAGCGTCCAAATGTCACCAGCCTTGGTGAAGGTGGGCTTTTTCAGCTCCTCATCCACATCGAAATCATCGTCATGAATGCCGTCCTTCAGGCTGTCCTTGAAAAGGTCGTCGATCTCGGCAGGGTCAAAACCGGTGAGGGAAACATCAAAGTCCTCACCCTGCAGGTCAGCGATCAGCAGGGTCAGCTTGTCCTTATCCCAATCGCCGCTGATCTTGTTCAGGGCGATGTTGAGCGCTTTTTCCTTGGCGTCGTCCATTTCAACGACCACACAGTCAACCTCTGTGATGCCAAGGTCGATGAGGACCTTTAGCCTCTGGTGCCCACCGACAACACGACCGGTCGTTTTATTCCAGATGACCGGTTCGACATAACCGAACTCCTCGATGGAGCGTTTCAGTTTTTCGTATTCCTCGTCACCGGGCTTCAGGTCCTTGCGAGGGTTGTATTCGGCAGGAAGCAGCTCTACCGTTTTCTTTTTCTCAATCAGCATATAAGACCCCACTCAGCGAACCTCTCGAAACCGCCGATGCGGTCAATGAAAGTCCTCGCTGTTTCTACGATTCTCTCGTATGGAATACCGTCCACAGCATCGTCACCGATGGCACAGACAAGCTCGACCGGCGTACCGGTTTCCTGCGCCTTGAGCCATGCGTAAATGTTGATGCTGACGTCGGCTTTGGAGAGGTCCTTGCCGTGCAGACCACCGCCGGTCACGGAGTCTCCCATATCGGAGCCGAGCTTTCGGTTAGTGGCACCGGAGTCGACATCCGTGCCGCCGGTCCAGTAACCGAGAGGGTTGATCTCAGCATCCGGGAAGACTTCACGCAGATTGTCCGTCTTGGCGTTGCTCTGGCAGAGGATCAGACGGTCGCCGTCCAGAATGTATTTACCGTCGCTGCCATAGGTGTCATAGAGCTGCTTGGCGATGGCGGTGAGCTTTTTCTGCTCGTCAGTCACCGGGACACCTTTGAAGATGACGTTGTCGCCGCAGTGGATGCCGTCGATCTGGTTGTCGGCCAGATGCTCATCCTGCGAAACCTCACGGTAGTCCACCAGCAGGTTCCCGGCGATGCGGGAAACAGCAGCCTTTACCTCATCAGGAGAGAGGGCTACCGAGGTTTCGCTGATAATATGGCAGATGCCGTGGCCAATCAGTACCTCGACGGCGATCTTCGGATTATTCTCTTTTTGATACGCAAGGTCGACAAGAGCACCGGCAATACGGTCGGCCACCTTGTCGGGATGCGCCGGGTTTACTTTCTCAAACATATCAGTTTCCTTTCCGAGCGGTGAGCAGCCGCTCCATCAAATCGTCTTGTGGATTTCTGCCGCCGTACTCCACGGCACAGTTTTCTTTCACGATCTGGTAAATCTGATACCAGACCTGATTAACCTGCTTCATGTAGGTCTGGCTCATCGCAACATACGGTGAAGCGATGGCATTGCCGGTGGTGGGATGCTTGGCCAGAAAGCCGAACTCGGATATCGCTTCCTCGCACTGAATCCATCGGGAGACTGACATGGCGTACTGCTCAATCAGATGGTTGTTTACTAACATTTCACAGCCACGAGCCTTGAGCCAGTTCCAAGTATCCCGGTATACCTCTTCGGCACACAGGTCTTTGCCGTTCTTCTGAGCGGCTTTCAAGTATTCTTTGACTGGAGGAACATCCGCTCCTTCGATTTCTGCTGGTTCCGGGAGCACCATCGCACCATTTAACCTGCCGTCAGCGATTTTATCTGTCAGGGCCTTGGATTTTCTTCCGGCACCGACACGCTGACCGCCTCTCATAGTTCCGTCTTTTGCCACACATTTCACCTCGCTTTCCGGGCTGGGGGTTAATACCCCGTTTGATTTCTGATTTTTGCGCTCGTGACCCCACGCCGCTGTCCGGGTAGAAAGGTCGTAGAGATTTGACCCGCCCCACGATCACCGGTCACCGAGCTCGTGATGGATCTTCGTGTGACACGACTGGCACAGGCTCATCAGGTTGCTGGCATCGTGGGTGCCGCCTTGGGAAATAGGAAGAATATGATGAACTTCCTCGACCGATGTTAACCGACCTTCCCTAAGGCACTGCTCACACAGAGGGTGGGCCGCTGCATACCTGTCACGGATACGCTTCCAAGCCCTGCCGTATTTGCGGTTGACGTCCGGGCTGCGCTCGTACTTGTTGTAACGATCCCGGTCCAGCTTCTCGTGCTCCTGGCAGAAGCGTCTATAAGTAAGCCTTGGACAGCCGGGGTAAGCGCAGGGCTTCTTTGGACTCCTTGGCACATAATCACCTCGCTTTCCGGGCATAACAAAAGCCCTGCGGGAGAGGGGCTCCCACAAGGCTTCCGTATGTTTTACTTTGTCCATCATAATACTATCATAAAAGGCGACTCTCAATCTCTCTCATTTACTCTCATGATGGCGGCCACACAGGAAAGCGCCGTATCGTGCATCCGGTAAATGTGCTGGATGCTGTAATGCATCTCAACCGCAATCTTCTCCCACGAGAGAAAGCACAGATACCGCTTCTCCAGCAGGGTTTGCAGTTCAACATCCGAAACGGCCCGGATTGTGGCCATGATTTCCTTCTTCAATTCCACCAGATCCTCGACGTCGTGTTTCAGGCTTTCCTCAACCTCGATAATCTTCAAAACGGCCCGTTCTATTTTAGAGCCTCCACGATTTGGGTTTCTGGGCATGTCGCTGTAAACGACGGTGCAGGATGTGGCCAGTTCATTTAAAGACTCGATCTGCTGGAGCTTGGATTTAATCCGCATATCCAGCGTCCGGGCCTGTGACAGATATTCTTTAGCGGTCATTTCGCTTCTCCTTCCGTAGCTCTTTAATGAGGAATTCCGGATCGACTTTTGACAGGACACCGAACCAGCCGGAACGGAAGAATCGCTCTATTTCCTGAAGCTGCTGTTCGTCGTCGGTTAGCCGGTAATCCTTGGCCGCCTGCAGAATGATGGCGTTTGCCAGATTCTCGTATGGGTTCAAAGTCGCACCTCCGAATTTGTGATCACTCGGATTGGCGTGGATTGTCGAATATTGTCATTAGATTTTCAGATTTGACTTGACCGCAGCGATCAGAGCCGACTGCGTTTTGTCTTTGGCCTTAAGTGCCCGGAGAATCTGCTCATCAATAGTGCCGTCCGTCACGATATGCTGAACGACCACAGTTTCGGCAGTCTGACCTTGCCGCCAGAGCCTTGCTATGGTCTGGGAATAGAGCTCCAAGGACCATGTGAGGCCGAACCAGACGATGGTGTTGCCGCCGGTCTGAAGATTGAGGCCGTGTCCCGCAGAAGCCGGGTGAATCAGGGCTACCGGGATTTCGCCGTTGTTCCATCTGCGGATACTGTCGGCTTTGTCCAGCTTGGAAAACGGGATATGGCGATCATGCAGCCGTTTCATGATCCGCTCCAGATCATGCTGATACCAATAGGCCACCAGAAGAGGCTTGCCGTTTGCCGACTCGATAATGTCCTCCAGAGCGTCCAGCTTCTGCTCGTGAATGGGGACCGTATTCCCGGCATCGTCGTAAATGGCACCATTGGCCATCTGGGAGAGCTTGCCGGAGAGGGCTGCAGCATTAGCAGCGGATATTTCACCATCGGGCAGGTCCAGAATGAACTGTTTTTTCATCTCGTCGTAGGCGTCCTGCTCATTGGGACTGAGATAGACCTTGTATTCGCTGGATATGAGTTCCGGCATCTTCAGGTGGTCCGTGGATTTCATCGAAATGGTGATATCCGAGATTTTCCGGTATATGGCTTGCTCGGCACCGGGTTTCGGACGGTAGCTGTAAACGATCTGGCCGTTCATGGCGTCCGGCACGAAATACTCCTGCCGATAATAGGTAATGAACCGACCGAGGCGTTTTCCCATGTCGATGACCTTGAACTCTGCCCACAGATCCATCAGTCCGTTGCTGGCCGGAGTGCCGGTGAGCCCAACGACACGCTTGATTCTGGGCCGTACCTGCATCAGAGCCTTGAAGCGTTTTGACTGGTGGTTTTTGAAGGAAGAAAGCTCGTCTACCACGACCATGTCGTAATCAAACGGGAGCTTGCTTTTCTCAATGAGCCACTGGACGTTCTCACGGTTGATGATGTAAATATCGGCTTTCTTCATCAGGGCCGCTTTTCGCTCAGCCTCGCTTCCGACTGCCACCGAATAGGTCAGGTGGTGAAGCTGGTCCCACTTTTGAAGCTCTGCGCTCCAAGTATCACGGGCTACTCGAAGCGGAGCGATGACCAGCACCTTGTGAACCTTGAAGCTGTCGAACAGCAGGTCCGCAATAGCGGTCAGTGTGATGCTCGTTTTGCCAAGGCCCATGTCCAGCAGCACGGCAGCGAAGGGATGGTCCTCGATATAGTTGATTGCGTACCTCTGGTACTCATGCGGTTCGTATTTCATCAAGTATCCCTCCAATCTGCTCAGAGGCATCAAGGACATATACCTTGAAGCCCAGCCGCCGTAGTAATCCGTGTCTGGCTACCTGCAAAGGTCTCGGTTCCTTGCCCGGTGCCTTGACCTCCACGAATCCGATCTTGCCTCCGGGCAGCAGCACCAGTCGATCCGGCATCCCATCAAATCCGGGACTCACCAGTTTCGGTGCAATGCCGCCGCTGTTTTTCACGGCTTTGACTAAGTGTTGTTCTATGATTTTCTCTCGCATAATGTTCCTCCATCAGGAATTAGAGTGGGTGGTGACGGTCGATGACGGGTAATTCCGTAACTTTTCTTAGGCCTTGTTTTTAGTGCTCTAAGAATAGTTTCTGTAAAGACTGTCATCGACCGTCACCCTTGGTTCAATCAAGAAAGTCCGACTTAAGCTGCAGGCCAAAAAGCAGCCGTGCAGATTTGCTTCTTTTCCTTTCAAAACCGGCACATTCCAGCGCGGTGTAGAAATCAGTCGTGCTGCGGATATAGTCGCCCACCTTCATGCAATAGCTGCGGTATGCGTTGTAGACATCTCCGGATTTAGCGGAATAGGAGCTGTCAATCTCACAGCATTCATCTAGGAACTGCGAGAGCCAGTCGTTATTGTCCTTGTACTTCTGGATCGCAGCTTCCACCACGGCTGGCTTTACGATGTGATAATCCTTTTCGATCACACGCTTGGCACCGGTCATGATCCATTTCAGGATTGCACCGCCAGCTTTGTTGAAAAGGTAATCGGCATAGTTCTTGATGTCAGAGGAGCCTTCAATCTTGGCGTTAAACGGAATGACAATCAGCCTGCGCCATGTTCCGGCATCAATCGCACCGACCTTCGGCAGATGGTTCGTGTAAAGCACAAGGGTGTGGCTCGGTACAAAACTGAACGGATCCTTGTACTTTTTCTCCGCATAGATTTCATCCGTTGAACAGAGCTGTTTGACGTTAGATGTGTTCAGGCGCATGCCTTCCTCAAGCTCGGCGGCAATGATTATCCGTTTGCCTTTGGCTTCAGCCAGCTCCGGCTTTACATTCCGCTTACATCCGACAGTCAGAGTATCTGCGGACATGTTGCCGCTATAGGTGCCCAGCACACGGGAAAGCGTATTCCAGAAAGTGGATTTTCCGTTACGGCCTTCACCGTAGGCAATGATCAGACCCTCGACGCAGACCTTCCCGATAGCGGAAAGACCAGCGATCTCCTGAACATAATCGATGAGCTCGTTGTCGCCGCAGAAGAAGGTCTCCAAAGCGTCCTGCCAGATATCCATACCTTCATCGGACGGGTCAACCGTGGTCTGCTTGGTGATGAAATCCGCAGGAGTGTGCTCATGAGCGGAAGGAAGGCCAATACGAAGGTCGTAAGTAGCTGACGGGGTGTTGAGCAGAAATTCGTCTGCGTCAAGCTGCCGCTGGTCAATCTCAACCATCGGATGTGCTTCCTTTAAGGCAGCGGTGATGTATTTGGAATCTCTGCGCTTGATGGCATAGTTGCGGTAGGTCGTGGCGTTCTCGTACTTTTGGAAGGAACGATCCTGTTCCGAGCTGAAAGCCATAGCCGCTTTCTTTGGACCCATCGATGCCAGCAGCTCCCATGCGCCGTTTTTCAGCATTTCGTCGGTTGCCTTCTTGATCTCGGTTTCGGCCTCCTCAAGCTGGCGAGTGGTGAGCTCCTGCGCTACGGCCTGAGCCTTGGGCTTGGATTCCTCCCAGAACCGACCGTTGTAGACCAGAAAATCAGTCGAGGGTGAATAGCGGAGCTTTCCCTCATATTCTCTTGCCAGCACCGTGGCCTGTCCAACGTCGGAATAGTCGGAGGGCTTGAGCTGAAGGTCCTGATTGTATTGCTCCGGAGGAATGTATCCTTCCTGTGCAGCGACCTTCCCATAGAACCGCTGTGCGCTGCGCCAGATGCTGTCGAGCTCCGATTGCTCCAAAGGCGGCTGACAGCAAGCGGCCACTTCCGCAAAATGCTTATGTGCCTCATCGGTATTGCCGAAGCGTTTCAGGATGCGTCCAGCATAATGGGACAGCGTGGCGTTGCGGCTGCCTTCGGGGATGACGATGTCGCCATAGCTGCCGGAGTCCATGTTGGCGTCAAAATCGTCGTCAGCAAGGAAGGTAGTAAGCGTCATCGGGCCGTCGAAGATTTCGACCTCCGGCTCCTTTGTACCGAAGAAGAACCGAGCGGCATCGAGTGCCTTGGTGTCAAAGTACGGGAAGATGGTGTTTACCAGCTTTTTCATCTCGCTGTACTGGCCGGGTTCGGTGACTCGATCAATGGCGAAGAAGACGTGGAACTTCGGCCGTGCAACTTTGCCGCCTTTGGTTTTCATGTGATTGCGGCTGTAATGAACCGCAAAGGCAACACTGGGAAAAGCAGTAGCAACGTCTGAGGGATAGACCCATTCTTCCGGATCGTCGCTGTGGTCGTTATCACAATCGACCGGCAAGCAGTCGGAGCCGATGAAATTGTCGTTGCTGCGGTAGTTGCCCTGATACTCAGCACAAACATAATCGTGCTTTACAGCTTCGATGAGGCTGTCATTCCCGGTGACCTCGACCTTATGAGGGTAGGTACAGCTTTCAGGCACCTCCAGACAGTTGGAACGGTATAAAGTGAATCTCATCTTGTTACCTCCTCGCAGGTCTCGCTGAAGTAGCGGATTCGGTGTCCCTTCCAAGTCGCTCTCTTGATCTCGGCCTCCATGCCCTCGGAGATCCGGTCACCGAAGACCCACATTTCGGCGCATTTACTCAGGATGGCATTCCCGAAAAACAGACCCAGCTCACGCTCCTTGGGCTTGTTGTCGTCAAGGAACTGCGGAAACAGCAGGTGCGGTGCGATGGGAATGTATCCGGCGTCTACCGCAAAACGGCTGTAGCGTCTGGCGGCAGCAGTGTTGCGTTCGACATCTCCGGCATACGGACTGCAGATATACACGATGGGCCTGAATGCCCGGAGAGCTTTTTCTTCTTTTTCAATGGCACAGAAGGCTCCGAATGCTGTGGGATCGGCATAGCCCTCTGCGTTTTTGTATTCGGCCATGATAGGCACCTCCAATCTAAAGTTCTCACTACCCACTGGAGGGTTTAGTGGTATTTGAACGAATCAGAATCAGTCTTTTTTATAAAACATGGTCTCGTAGCCATCGGCACGGAGCTTGAGCCCGTTTGCCCACGGCGGGGTCCGGCCCATCTGCTCACAGAGAACCTTCAGGTCGACGCCGGGTCTGGCTTCGATGACCAGCTCGTCGTGAATGTGCATGGTAATGAAGCAGTGCGACATGGTCCGCATGGCGTAGCAGAGAATGTCACGGGAGGTGGCTTGGACGATGTTCTCCACGAGCTTCGGTCCGTAGGTCTCCAGCCGCTCCCATTTCTTTGTGCCGCCGATACCCTCGTAGGTGATACACTCGCTGCCGAACTGATTTGTACCGAGCTTAGGCTTTACATAGGAAAGGCGTCTGCCGGACAGGAGCGTAATGAAGAGCATCCCGCTTTGGTAGCAGAACTTGACTCCGCAGACCTCGCCGTCCATGTGATACTTCACGGCATTCATAGCTGCCCGGTCGATGTCCCACCAGAACCTCACAATGTTTTGGTTCGAGTTGCGCCAAGCAGTGACCAGCGGCTGAAGCTCGTCTTCCGAAAGGCCCATCTCCAAGGCTCCCATCGCTTTGAGAGCTCCGACAGAGCCACCATAGCCGAGGGCGAGTTCAGCTATTTTGCCTTTTTGCCGCAGGTGGCCATTTACACCATGCTTCTCAACAGGGACCTTGAACATCTGCGATGCGGAGGCGCAGTAGATGTCACCGCCTTTTTCAAAGACCTCCTGACGCCAGATTTCACCGGCAAACCACGCCAGCACTCTGGCCTCGATTGCCGAGAAGTCGGAGACGATGAACTTGTATCCCGGCTTCGGCACAAAGGCGGTGCGGATCAGTTGAGAGAGTGTATCTGGCACATCTTCGTAGAGAAGCTCCACGCCTTCAAAGTCGCCGCAGCGGACAAGCCCACGAGCCTCTGCCAGATCCGGAAGATGGTTCTGGGGCAGGTTCTGCATCTGTATAATGCGTCCAGCCCAACGACCGGTCCTGTTGGCACCGTAGAACTGAAACATTCCACGAGCACGACCATCGGCGCAGACTGCCTTTTCCATCGCCTGATACTTTTTGACAGACGATTTGGCCAGCTGCTGCCGGAGAAGGAGAACCTTCTGCAGCTCTGCCGGAGCGGTCTTGAGCATTTCAGCGACTTCCTTCTTGCCGAGAGAATCCGCCTCCAGACCGTTGTCCGAAAGCCACTGTTTCATCTGCTGCACGGAGTTGGGATTGTCCAAAGCGGTCAGCTTCTTCATGGCAGCAGTGAGATCCGCACGGGAGCGGGTGTCCATAGCGATGGCTTGATGCACCAGCTCCATATCAAGGGCGACACCTCTGTCGTTGATTTCCTGATCGAGGTGGTATTGCTCCCAGACTGTTTCCGGCACAGGGAACTTGGCGAGCTTTTCCTGAATGGACATCTCGACCTCGACATCACGGATGTTGTACCGTTTGAAGGCGTCCCACTTGTTGGGAGCGTTTTCCGGCAGGTTGCGGGTTCGACCGCCATTGGTCTTTGTCGGCGCACAGGGCTGGCAGAAATACTTGATGAGCTCTTTGCCTTCGGTCAGCTTCTGCTTTCCGAGGCCCAGAACAGCACCGACGCCTTCCAGCGACAGCGGCAAGCCCATGTAAGCGGACCAGATCATGGTGCATTTCCATGAGGTCGGATCGAGGTAATTGCCTACGGTGTCTTCCGGGATGCTGTAGTAGGCGTTATCAAAACCGCCGTGATCCCGGAGCCAGCGGGAAAGGCATATCCTCTCAAACTGAGCGTTGAAGGCCCACTTCGTCACATCATCGTTTGTCAGCGCAGCGATGACCTCCGGCGGGATTGTCTCACCAGAGGCAAGATCGACCACCTGCACTGGGTTGCCGTCTGCGGAATATCCGAAGAGAAGAATGTCGAAATCTGTCGCCTCGCTATATTTGTAGACGCCACACTTGGCAAGGTCCGCGCTGCTGTAGGTTTCAATATCAATACTGAGTGTTTTCATATACATCGGTCCTTTCCGTAGCCTGAAAGGGTGGCAGGATTGCTCCCACCACCCGCAGACCGGACATTACTTCTGTTCGAGCTCCTTCATTCGGGCCTCGTGGTACTCGACTTCACGAATGGCACGTTCTCGTTCAAGCTGCTGACGCTCGGCTTCCCATTTGGCGTTACGAGCTTCACGCTCAGTCTCAAGAGCAGCATTACGCTTCTCACGCTTGCGGTCGTCGATGGTGTCGATGATGGACCTGACGATCCAGAACACAGCCAGAACCAGATAGAGGGACAGAAGCAGGATGCAAAGAATCGTAGTAGCGTTCATGGTGCGTACCTCCTTAAGACAGGAAATCTTCATCCACATCGGTGGAGAAGTCAGACGCTGCGCTGGACTTGCCGCCGAGGGGTTCGCCGTCACGGATCTTCTGCAGGTTGTTCAGCCCACAGGCGATGCCCTTGTTGCCGTTGGAGTTGAAAGCGTAGAAGTTGATGCTGGCACGACCGTACACACCGGAGTAAACCTCGGAGCGGGTCAGGATCGGATTGCAGTCAGCGTCTACGATTCCGGGAGCCGTAGCGGAGTTGGCATTGATGAAGTAGCTGCCAGCGTAAGCCGGATCATCCGGACGCTCGGTGTCGCCGTCACGGAGAGGCGTCTTGATAGCGGTGAGAGGCAGTACGGTGCGACTGTTGCCCTTGAGTTTGGCCTGACCTTCCTCATAGGCCGCCTGAATCGCTGACTTGATCTTCTGAACGGTCACGGTGTCAGTCTTCGGAATGATGAGGCTGACGCTGAACTTCGGGGTGCCGCCGTTGATGGACTTGGCCTCCCAGACATTGGCATAGGACCAACGAGTGTCCTTGCTAGTGATAACCTTCATGGGGTTTGCGAGTTTAGTAGAATTTGACATATTAGTTGTCCTCCTTGAAATCATCGATAATAGTTGTCATTGCCGGTCTCTTATCGCTGTCCGGCACCAGCGTGGGTTTTCCTTGAGGCTTGGTGATCAGGCCTCCAAGAATGTCGTTGAACTGTTTCTTTCCGAGAAGTGCGGTCATGGCGGTGACGCCGAGAATCTTGTGTTCGTAGGGGTCGTATCCGGCAGCTGTTACGGCTGCGATGACGGCATTCTCGTCTGTGTACTTGCGGTTAGAGCGGCCCTCGACCAGTTTGTAGCCGGACCACTGTTTACCGCTGATGGCTGCCTGAAGCGCATAGTCCTTGATGTCGGATGCCCAAGCGATCAGCTCGTCAATGCGACCGAGGATTTCTTCGACTTCTTCATCTGTGAGCAGAGGCGGCTGCCTGAACTCGAACTTGGCAAGCTCCATGTTGGCGTTGGCTCTTTCACGGCAGTCGGCTTTTGCCTTGCAGAACTGGCACCATTCGCCGCAGTGGTATTCGCCGTCCCCATTGAAGGCAAGCTCTGCGGTAGGGGCCAGAACCTGATCGGCCCACTCGTAGAGTTCCTCCTTCGGAATGGTGAAAGTGCTGACGTTGGAGCGTCTGGGCTGGTAGATGGTCATGCTGACGGTGTCGATGTCGTAGATGCAGTCGAACAGTTCCAGCGCACCGAGGGCGTACAGCTTCATCTGCGGGTTGTCGTCAGCCTCGACCAGAACGCCTCTGCCGTGCTTGTAGTCCACGATGTGGAGCGTCCCGTCTCCGATAATGACGCAGTCGCCGGTGCCGAAGCCCTCCTCGACATACTTGGAGTAGTCGAGCCGCTGTTCGATCAGGACCACGGGGTCCGGGCAGGTCTTCTTGGCTTCTTCAACCAGCTCCATCACGAAGGCCACATAGCCGTTGGCGCATTCCTCCATTTCGGAGTTGTACCAAGTGAGGTCTTCGGTCGGGTCTTTTGCTTCCAGACCGAGTGCCGTCCGGAGCTTGAACTCACAAAGAGCGTGGGCGTCGGTACCTTCGGCTGCGAAATCGCTGCCTTTGTCGTCGTAGCCTTCACAGAGCCTTGCCGAAGGTGGGCAGTTGAGCCACCTGTGCGAAGACGATGCAGAGAGAAGTGCGTGCTTAGGCATTTCCGAGCACCTCCGCATCCGCCACCAGAGCCTTGTAGCTTGCCGGGTCAACCTCGGAGAGCTTCTTGGCACCGTACTTCAGGAGAAGGTCACGGATCTGAGCGGTGAAGCCATCACGGGACTTTTCTGCCAGAATCGCTCTGACCTCTTCGAGGGTGAGTGCCTTTTCCGGTTCCGGAGCAGGGGCCGCTTCCACGGTGCCGCTGAATGCGCCGGTCAGCCAGTTGGCGATGTCGTTAATAGAAGATGCAATATCCCGCAACTCCCTGATGGTCGCTTCCATTTCGCTCATTTTGCTCATCACGTTTTCCTCCTTCCTGAGATTGGCTTGTCTGGTTCAGCTGGATCAGCTTCCTCGCCAGACGTCTTGACACTACGCTGATTGCCGTAAGCACTCCGATGAGCTCTTCATCGGTGACGGCTTTGTTGGATCTGGACTCACTCATTGGCGGTTCCTCCTTTCTGAGGACCTGTGTTGTTTTGCTGTCCTCAGTACCCACTGGAGGGAAACCGGTGTTTTGAACGAAAAAAATCTGAAAAATTTTAGACCGCCGCAGAATTGCTTCCACGGCGGCCTTTGTTGGGTATTAGATGAAGTCCTTCAGGGCTTCACGCAGGATGGAGAACACCTTGTTCTTCTGGTAGTTGATGGTCGACTGGCGTTTGCCCATGTCGGCAGCGATTTCACGCTCCGTCTTGCCCTGCATGATAAGCTCGCAGATGCGTCTGCCGTCCGGGTCAAGGCGGTTCAGCTCGTCGTATAGAGCGTCGAGCAGTTCCTTATCCATAAGGATGGACTCCGCAGACGGTGCGTCGTCGGCCAGCGTATCGCCAAGGGTAAGCTCGTCTTCCTCGCCGCCGATAGGCGTATCGATGGAAACCTTCATACCGGCAGCGTAGAACGGGCAGCCGGGACAAACACCGTCGCACTTCCAAAGCTGGGCCTTGGTGCAGCGGCACTCGCCGTTCTTCTGGGCATGGTAGCGGGTGTTCCAGATGGGCTGGTAGTATGCCCTGTAAACTTCCTCGCTGACCTCGATAGGGGTCCCGTTGGCCGGGACAAAGTACTTCTTGTCGTTGTTTTGCATGAAAATTTCCTCCGTTCGATTTGCTTGGAACGGAGGAAACCTTCATGGTCAGCTGCAAAATGGGTATAGAAATCCAACCACAGTCCCGACGGAGATTTCTCCGTTCCGGTCTGCAGCTTCCCGCTCAAAAGGCAGCTGTTGATATTTACTTGTGCCGTCAAGCACCGTTGAGCCACCGGTGATCAGTCGGTGCGGTGCCTGACGGTGAGCAGTTTTCTGTCATGCTCAGGACGGTCTGTTAGTCGAGATCCGCTTCAATGGCGTACAGTTCGCTGAAGACTTCAGGCAGGTCGCTTGGGCTAAGGTCCCAAGTGCCGTGTGCACCATAGCGTTTGAAAACAGATTCAACTACTGCTGAGCCCAACTGAGACTCGATGGCAGCAGCAGTGTTTTCAATGTTCACGATCCAGTTGTTACGTTCACGCTTTGTCACTGCTTGTCCCTCCTTGTCAGGTTCAGCTTCCTAATCCGGATAGTAGGCTGTTGATGTTGCCGACCACTCAGCTCCGGATCGTTCATGGCCGGTGAACGAGCTGAGTTGTGGAGCTTCGGGAGAGCCTCTTTGTCGTTTAGAGTGGATTTATACTTGTTTACATCTCGTTAATTACTTGTGGGATTGATTTTTCCACACTTTCGTGATATAATGAACAAATAGAACCACTCTCGTCGGCCACGGGCCAGTTTCCCTTCGGCTGTACTAATGGTAACCGGGCTGATTTTTGACTCGAAAGAGCTGATACAGCCGTTCTGATGGTTCTTTGGTTCTTTTGATGGTTCTTTTGGGGAAGGAGTGAAATCGGTGCTGTTTTCGGATTTTTGCAACATAGTCAAAGCCGAATATTTCGGGTACGCATCGCAGGGTCAGTACATGCAGGGACTTGTGAAGGCAGCTAAGATCCTCCGGGACTATTCGGATGATCACCTGAAGTCGATCTACAACGGAAACAAACCGTTTGCATCCAATTTCAAAAAACAGCTTCCGAAGCCAGTGGATCTGGGTCCTCTGACGACCTTCTTTCAAACGCATCTGAAGGACGAGCATGTTGAGCCTTTGATCGATGCGATAGGAGTTCCATCAAGCATCGAGCGAAAGAAGGAATATGTCTCAGCCGCCCTTGCCGAGCAGGTTAAAGCCTTTATCGAGTCCAAGACCGAGGATGCTCCGATGGTGTTGGTTGAGGCCTATAACCGACAACGAATCACGGGAATCCAGTCTGGCTATCAGATTCCGCAGGTTCTTTACGCAGGAGACAATGTGTGGGTTGAGCCCGGAGGCAATAAGCACGATGTGGGCTGCTACGAAACCATTCATCATGAGTGGGTGATCCACAACTACGGGAAGGCGATCTGGACAGGCCGAAGTTTAGTGCTGGCAAATCAGGCAGAAATTAGGCCTAAGTTCTCTCTGACGAAGCTTGACATCCCTGATGTGATGCCGGGTGGAATAATAAAAATAGCCGTCGACATTTCTGCCAACGGCTTTGAGGGAAATTTTAATTGTAAGTGGGAAATGCAAGATTCGGAAGGAAAGAACTGCTTCCCGAACAGTAGATATGTTTTTGATGTAGTAGTAAACGTGTCATTCGATTATGACCGATTCAAGAGTATAGGAGGACGAGATCGTGGCTGAAAACAATGTCGAAAAATGGTCCACGCTGAAAGAAGTTCAAGAGCATCTTGGCGTTGGCAGAGAAACGATCCTGCATTGGATTTCATTGCGGGGCATGCCAGCTTATAAGGTAGGCCGCCTTTGGAAATTCAAGCTCTCCGAAGTGGACGATTGGGTCCGCTCTGGTGGTGCTGCAGAAACGGTTGAAGATAAAAAAGAAGATTGAGTCCGTTTTTTGGTACAGCTGATTTTGTAAACTGATGCTGGGACAGTGTCCTGACAAGACAAATACAGGAATGAGGTAAATATTTATGGCAAGAGCTGCAAAGAAGGAAACAGCGGTATCGCTGGAAACCGTATTATGGAACTGCCGTGTTGCACTGCGTGGCGTGGGCAGTACAGAGAAAAATAGAGATGCTGTTATTGCACTTGTGTTTTTGAAGTTCGCCGGGGACAAGTTTGCAAAGCGTCGTGCAGAGCTGATTGCACAGTATGGCGAGATTCCCGCATTTTTGGAGAAAGCCTCCTTCTACAATGCGGTAAATGTGTTCTATCTGAAAGAGACCGCACGGTGGTCATACATCGTAAAGCATGCGTCCGCTAACGACATCGCTGTTATTATCGATCAGGCGATGGCAGATATTGAGGACAGCAATCCACCGCTGAAAGGAACTCTGCCGCTAAACCTGTTTGCTTCTCTTGGTGCAGACAAATCCAAGATTAAAGACCTCATTGATAACGTCAACCTGATCGACGAGAAACGCTTCCAAGAGGAAGATTTGATTGGTCGAGTTTACGAATACTTTCTTCAGGCTTATGCAGCTGCTGGAACGAAGGAGGAAGGCGAGTTTTATACACCGGCCTGTGTTGTTAGACTGATCGCAGAAATGATCGAGCCTTTCAGCGGAGTAGTGTACGATCCCTGTTGTGGCTCTGGGGGAATGTTTGTACAGTCGATGAAGTTCGTTGATCGTCATAATGGAAATCGTCAAAAGATATCTATTATCGGGCAGGAAAGCAATCCCGACACTTGGCGTCTTTGTAAGATGAACCTCGCAATTAGGGGAATAGCTCATAACCTTGGAGAGATGAATGCTTCCACTTTTACACGAGATCTGCACAAGGATAAGAAAGTCGATTTTATAATGGCAAATCCTCCGTTTAATCTTAAGGGGTGGCGAACCAAGAATGAATTAACAGATGATCCTCGGTTTAAGGGCTATTCAGTTATGCCTCCCGTTGCAAATGCTAACTATGCTTGGATTCTGCATATGATTTCTAAGTTGGACGTCACACATGGAATTGCTGGGTTCCTACTTGCAAATGGGGCACTAAATGCGGACGGTGTTGAGTATGCCATTAGAAAAGAGATAATCGAACAGGATCGTGTTGAAGCAATTATTATACTTCCCCGTGATATGTTTTATACCGTAGATCTGTCCGCAACACTATGGATTGTCAATATGAATAAACACGCAGGAAAAGTGAATGGTCGTGATTTGCGAGACCGTTCCAACCAGATCCTCTTTATGGATTTAAGGTCCTTTAATGAGAATATTGAAGAAATCCAGATTGACAAAGGAAAGCGGAAGAAGAAAACGGTTCTTACCGATACGCAAATTGCCTTCGTTACCGATGTCTTTAGAAAATGGCGCGGAGTCGAACCGGATTTATATCATGACGTTCCGGAGTTTTGTAAATCGGCAACTATAGAAGATATACGAGCAAGGGATTATTCGCTTGCGCCAAGCAAGTATATTGAATTTATAGATCACGATTTAGATATTGATTACGCCTCTGAAATGGTAAGGATTCAGGAGGAAATGCGTAGAGTTGTTGCAGCAGAGAAAAAATCTCAGCGAATGTTAGAAGAGGCCTTCAGGGGGATTGGATATGAAATTGACTAAACTGGGGCTATATATTGAACAACTTGATGAGCGTAATGTGGACGATTTTTATGGGGAGAGTTCTGTTGTTGGGCTCTCTACCCAGAAGAAAATTATCCGCACAAAAGCCGACCTTGAGGGTGTCAAATTGACCTCATATAAACTCTTTAGGCCGGGAACTTTTGCTTATGTACCAGATACTTCCAGACGAGGGGATAAGATTTCACTTGCATATAACTCAAGTAAAGAGACTTTTCTAGTTTCTTCAATATCTGTCATATTTAAGGTTAGTAGAACTGATTTGCTCAATCCAGCGTATCTATTCATGTTTTTTAACCGTCCAGAATTCGATAGATATGCACGATTTAATTCTTGGGGATCTACAAGAGAGCCTTTTTCATGGAGCGAAATGTGCGATATCGAATTGGCTCTTCCTCCAATTGACGTACAAGACAGGTTTGCAGATGTATATAATTCGATGCAGGAAAATCAGGCCGAATATGAAACAGGCCTTGAAGATCTAAAGCTGCTATGCACCGCCTATATTGAAAAACTTAGGGAGAGTGGACCGCTATTTCGAATTGGAGATTTCATTCATCCATATAATGAGAAAAACACCGATGGAGCCATTACTTTAGAGCAAGGCATCAACATAGACAAACAATTCATTACCCCGCAACGATCAAATTCTAACTTGCTGGGTAGAAAGATCGTTCGTCGAGGAATGTTCGCTTATTGTACCCAGCTAAACAACGAAAATGTAGCCATAGCATATCGGGATGGGGAGGACTGTGTTGTCTCGTCGGTCTATGATGTTTTTGAGATTACTCGTCCCTATGAGCTTCTTCCCGAATATTTGATGCTGTGGTTAATCAGACCTGAGTTTGGCAGGTTCGTTTACTGGGCATCCGAAGGAAGCTCGTATGAGTTTCTTAACTACGAGAATCTTGCGGATTATATGATTCCAGTTCCCAGCATTACAGTTCAAAAAGCTATAGGGGATATATATTTATCCTACATTACTCGAAAAGAAATCAATGCGAGATTGATCGAGCAAGTAAAGCAGATGTGCCCAATATTGATAAAGGGTTCTGTAGAAGAGGACGCTGTTTGAAAGGAGGCATCATAGTGGACTACATCTTTGAAAAAGGCAAGTTCACCGAAGATGAGCTGGAACATGCCATAATCGCGCTTTTTGAAAAGCAACAGTACACCTATGTGCCGGGAGAAAACATTCACAGGCAGTATGAGGATATACTGCTTTTGGATGATTTGCGCTCCTTCCTTTCGGCTCGTTATGCTCAAAATAGACTGAGCGAAGTAGAAATGCAGAAGATCATCAACAAGCTGGTTATGATTCAGGCTACACCGCTTTATCTGGGAAACCGGGAGGCGTTCTGGCTGGTCAACGAGGGTTTCGATCTTGTGCGTGATGATATCAGTCAAGTGGCTCTTCATGTGGACTACATCGACTTCGATCATCCGGAGAACAACATCTTCAAAGTCGTGAACCAGTACTCGGTTCAGGGCGAACGCCTGCGTCGTCCGGACCTGCTTGTGTTCATCAACGGTATTCCGATTGCGATATGCGAATTTAAAACGGCTATCGAAGAGGACACCACCATACACGATGCATGGGAGCAGATCACTATTCGCTACACCCGTGACATTCCCAAGCTCATGAAGTATTGCTTCCTTTCTGTCATCAGCGACGGGGCTAACACTCGGCTCGGTAGCATCTTTACACCTTACAAGTTCTATTACTCGTGGAATAAGGCAAATGACACCGATAAGGTTTCCAATGGTATTAGCTCTCTGCTGACCATGATTGAGGGTGCCTTTGCCAAGGATCGTGTGCTTGCAATTCTTCGTGACTTTGTCTTCTACCCGGACGACAGCAAGAAGGATGAGGCCATTGTCTGTCGCTACCCGCAGTTCTTTGGCGCACATAAAATGCTTGATAGCGTCAGAGAGCACATGCGTCCTGAAGGCGACGGCAAAGGCGGTACATATTTTGGAGCTACCGGCTGCGGCAAAACCTATACGATGCTGTTTCTTTCCCGGCTGATCGCACTCAGGGATAATGAGGCATTCAACAATCCCACGATTGTTATTTTGGAAGACCGTGAAGATCTTGACACTCAGACATCGGAGCTGTTTGTTACCGCAAAGAAGTATCTGCATCAGAGTGATGTTCGCAGCATAGAGAGCCGTGAAGACATGGAGAAAACGCTGCGGGATAAGCCGAGCGGAGGCGTCTACATCACCACAATCCAGAAATTCTGCGAAAAGACAGGGCTCCTCTCTGACCGCAGCAACATTATATGTATTTCCGACGAGGCCCACAGAACGCAAACCGGTGTCGGAGCTAAATTGAAAAAAACCGACAAGGGAGTTTTTACTACTTACGGTTTTGCCAAATACCTACGTGATAGTTTCCCGAATGCGACGTACTGTGGTTTTACCGGTACGCCGATTGACGAAACTATCGCAGTTTTCGGTCGTGTTGTTGATAGCTATACGATGAAAGAATCCAGCGATGATGGAATTACCGTCCGTATCGCTTACGAGCCGAGATTGGCCCGTGTTATCGTATCGGACGAACAGGCCAAAGAAATCGAGAAGTACTATCAGCAGTGTGCTGCCGAAGGTTCCAATCCAGAGCAGATCGAGGAAAGCAAACGGGCCATGAGCCGCATGGCTGCAATCCTCGGTCACCCTGACAGGCTCAAAAAACTGGCAACAGATGTCGTTGCCCACTATGAATCTCTCTGCGCCGAAAAGCCGGAAGTCGTCCAGAAAGCTATGATCGTCTGCGCCGACAGACCACTTGCATTTAAAGTGCTTAAGGCCATCGAAGCGATCCGCCCTGAATGGTTCGTAAAGAAAAAGGCCGAGCACGAAGATCAGCTCACCCGTGAGCAGCTTGATAAACTCGTCGCTTTGCCAATGATCAATATGGTGGCGACACAGGGCCAAAACGACGAGAAGGAACTCTATGATCTTTGTGGCACAAAAGAATATCGCAAGATGCTGGACCGCCAGTTCAAGAATAACGATTCCAATTTCCGGATAGCCGTTGTTGTTGACATGTGGATCACCGGCTTTGATGTTCCGTCCCTCGCTGTCATGTATATCGATAAGCCGCTGCAGAAGCATACGCTCATCCAGACGATTTCTCGTGTCAACCGTGTGTTTGATGGCAAGGACAGAGGCCTTGTTGTCGACTATATCGGAATCAAGAATGATATGATGGAAGCCGTCAAGAAATACGGCGGCCCACAGGAAAGTCCGATTGACGAGCTGAATATCACGCTCTCCATCTTCAGAAACCACCTCGCATTGATAGATGAGCTTCTGGATGGATTTAACGCTTCCAAATTCTTCAGCGGAACTCCGTTAGAGCGTCTCAATTGCTTAAATGCAGCTGCCGAGTATGTGCAGTTGAAAAAGGAAATGCAGACAAGGTTCATGGGCCTTTCTCGCAGATTGAAGAGTGCCTATATGATCTGCTTCCCGTCTGGCGAATTGACCGATGCCGAAACAGCTAAAGCTCAATTCTATCTGGCGATCCGTTCCATCATCTATAAGCAGACAAAGGGCGATGCTCCTGATGCAGAAGTGATGAACAGCGTCGTAGAAGAAATGGTCAAAGATGCTATTACTTGCACCGGCATAGAGAACATCGTAGACGAGCACAAATCAGTCGATCTGTTCAGCGATGACTTCTTGGAAGAACTGGATAAAGTCAATCTTCCGATTACAAAATTCAATGCCTTGCTCAAACTCCTCAAGAAGGCTATTACTGCTTATGGCCGCACAAACAAGGTTAAGGCTATCGAGTTTGACGAGCGGCTGCGTCAGGTGGTCGATGCATATAACAGTAGAGACAAGCTCGTGTTCACCAGCGAGGTTGTTGCCGACTTCGTTAACGATCTGTCCGATCAGCTGATCAAGATAATGAATGATTTGAAAGCCGATCAGACTTCTTTCGAGCGGCTGGGCATTTCCTATGAGGAAAAGGCGTTCTATGACATTCTCGTAAAGGTTCGTGATGACCACGGATTCCCGTATGCGGACGAGAAGTGTCTTATCTTAGCAAAAAAGATTAAAGAACTTGTCGATGACAAGGCTCAGTTTGCAGACTGGTCTACTCGTGATGACATTAAGAATCAGCTCAACATGGACCTGACGGTACTACTGTACCAGAACGGTTATCCGCCTGAGTGGGATGAAGAGGTCTTCGAGAAGGTCATGGAACAGGCTGAAAACTTCAAAAAATATAGCGACCAATGATTTCTGGAGGTGGCGTAGTTCATGAATATCAACTTGGCAAAAACTGTAAATGACAAGGACTTTAATCAAGTCTTCACAGAGGTCTTCCACTCGGAGGGCCTTGGTGTGCATGCCAATAGTGAACTGCGCTTATTCCGGCTAAAAGATGTGACCGATTTCCATTTTTCTCAGGACAATCTGCTGACTTTTTTGGAGAGGAATATCGGTCGGTATGTGTTTTCCCGCTCCAAACTGGAGAAGTTCCATCTGGATGGCGATGACCATCTGGTAGGTATTAAGGCTTTGGACATCATGCATAAAAACGGAGCTGCTGACCAGCGTGGGACGGGCAACGAAATGGGCGAGATTCTCCTGTACGCATTCCTTGAGACGGTGCTGGGGGCTCCCAAGATTTATAGCAAGGTCGAGCTAACATCGGCGGTAAAGAGCGGAACCAGCTCCAGCGATGGAATGCATATTAAAGTTCTCTCTGCTGATGACACATCGGTAACCTTCGAGATGGTTTTCGGGGTTTCCAGCGTTGTAGGAGGCTTCGATGATGCTATCAACAATGCGTTTGACCATATCCAGCAAGTCAATTCCAGAACAAGCGATGAGATCCAAATCGTAAACAGCACGATCTTCGAACTGCCTGAAGACGACCCTGTTGTTCGAGAACTCAGACCGATCATCAAGCCGGAACCGAATAAGCAGGTCAATCGTGATTCAGCCTTTGGCGTTTTTGTCGGTTATTCTCTCGGTCTGGACAAGTCAAAATACACCGCTCAGGAATACCGGGACATGATTGAAAAGAAAATGGATGCTGACATTCTTTACTATGCGCCACAAATCCGTGACCGCATAAATAAGATGGGCCTCCAGAATCGCTCCTTCTATATCTATGTACTTCCTTTGGATGATGCGGAGGAAGACAAAAAATCTATCATGAAGAGGATTATGAGAGAAGGTGACGCTTAATGGCCAACAGCAATAAAAAGTTTGGCGAGGCGTTCTTCGCAGAACTGAATGACGACACATATCTCCATAAGATTTACGAGGACATTCTTTTCAACTATTCGATAAAGGTCTTCAGTTTTAAGAAACGGGCCAAGCGTCATATTCCGAAGATCGATGCGCTGACTTTTGCCGATCTTCTTTCAAAATCGAATCACAGCACTCTTGCGGACTCTCAGAAAATGTGGGCGCAGGAAATTGTCACAATGCTCCATTATCTCTATCCGGATGATCCGACGGTTACCTATATGACTGGAGTGGTCCTCGCCAACCTCGGAAACTATCAAGGTCAGAAGCTCATTGACTCCACATTTGATGGTATCGATGCGCTGGATCGCATATTTGGCGAATTCAAAAAAGACTACCTCGCAATTCCTGCGGACCAAGGCAAACGATTTATGAGTGCCCAGAAGCAGGTTTATGACCATCTGCAGGACGACTATTTTAGTTATTCCGGCCCTACGTCAATGGGAAAGTCGTACATTATGCGGATGTTTATCAAGCAGCAGATTCTTTCGGGATCACGAAACAATTTTGCCATCATCGTTCCGACCAAGGCGTTAATAAACGAGGTTCGCACAAAAATTACGGAAGACCTAGGCTTGTCGCTGAAGGAATATAGATACCATTTGGTTACGGCTGCCGGAGACGCTGCACTTAAGATTGATGATAAGAGCAGACGATATGTGTTCATCATGACTCCGGAGCGGCTGCTTTACCTTTTGATGAATGAGAAGGATATCCAGCTGGACTATCTTTTCATTGATGAAGCACAGAAACTCTCCGGCGATGATACCAGAAGCCCATTTTATTATCAGGTCGTGCAGATACTGAGCGAAGCGGAACAAAAGCCCCATATCATTTTTGCTTCTCCGAATGTCCCTAATCCGCAGGTATATTTGAACTTGATATCCGGGGTCGAGACAGAAACCCTTAATCAACACAAGTTAGCCTCTGGGTTCTCGCCGGTCACTCAAATCAAATTTCTGATAAACCTTGAGAGCAAGGAAGTCAGCGTCTATAACGAGCACACGAAGGAACTCATGCCAATCACTTCTGTGGCTTTACAGGATGCAGAATTAACGGATGTTCTTCTGAGATTCGAGAAGGATGATCAAGGCAAAGAGAAACAGTGCATAGTCTATTTCTCTTCTGTGAGAAAAACAGTTGATGCCGCTCGTGATTTTGCGGCAAACCGTGTGGCTAAAACTGAAAATGCTGAACTCATAGAGCTCGCAAAAGACATAAAAAACGAGGTTCATAACGATTATTATCTTGCTGAGCTCGTTTCCAAAGGTGTAGCCTATCACATCGGTTATCTTCCTGCTTCAATTAGGCAACGTATTGAACGATTATTTCACGAAGGCGCAATCACAGCAATATTCTGCACAAGTACGCTTGTAGAGGGTGTTAACCTTCCTGCAGACAATCTTTTTATAACAGATTTCAAAAACGGGCTTTCTCACATGTCAGCAATTGATTTTAGAAATCTGATTGGTCGAGTAGGAAGGCTTGAATATAACCTCTACGGGAATGTTTTTCTCGTTGCAATAAACGAAAAGGCATCTGAGAAATATGTATCTCGACTTCAAGAAGAAATCCCGGAGCAGTCTCTTTCTGTTGAGAAAGAATTGACTCGTCCCCAGAAGAAGCATGTTATCAAAACACTGCTTTCCGGGACAATTGTTATAGATAAACAACTAAAAAGCCAGTCTCCTGATTCATACGATCTGATGAGAAAGTTTGCCATTATCCTCCTGAATGATATTCTGAAGAATCGGCAAAGCAAGGTCCGTAGTGAATTTGTGGCCCTTATGCAGCCGGGCGAAGAAGACAAAATCCGACAACTGTTTTCAAAAAAAGAAGTGCAGCCAGATGACGATATCACCGTTTCTATCGACCAGACAGAGTCTTTATATGAAGCCATAGCGTTTAATGGCTTAGAATTCCCACAGGTAGATTACAACGGTGAGTTTGATGGAAAAGAGCTATTGCCATTTCTCGAAAGGTTGTGTGGAATATTCAAGTGGGAACGCTATGAATCGGACACACTTGGTCATGTTGGAAAGGATTCACAAAAGCACGGAAAGCTGAGCTGGTATTCAGTTATTCTCAGTCAGTGGGTACGTGGAGCAGGTTTAAATCAAATCATGTTCCAAGCCATCGATCAAAAAAGGAAACATCCAACAAACGCTATGTTTGATAGGACAACACGTAAATATTATGATTACACAGATACACTGAGGGATAGGAATGACGTCATATCTGATGTGTTGAATGTGATTGATAAAATTATCCTTTTCAAGTTCTCCAATTACTTCTTGAAGGTGGCAAAAGCCTATAAGGAAATCCGAGGGCAGGACCCGAAGGACAATTGGTACGAGTTTGTTGAATACGGCTCAACGAACAAAAGAGCCATAGCCATTCAAAAGCATGGCTTTTCCAGAGAGTCGGCAATGTATATTCTTCGCCAAGGGCAAAAATACATTGCGGCGGATGAACCGGAATTGCGCTTGCATCGCAGTATCCTTGAGTGCCCTAACAAGGGCGTTCGGAATGATGCAGACATGATACAATACAATATCCCGGACTTGTTCGTGGATTAAGCAGGAGGAACGGTAGATGCAACAGATTTTTAGCAACACGACTTTAACAGTCAATCAGCTGATCGAGAAGATCGATACAGGAGAACTTGGCCTTCCGGAGCTTCAGAGGCCGTTCATCTGGAAGGATTCAAAGGTACGTGATTTGTTTGATTCCATGATGTGCGGGTATCCCATCGGTTATTTGATGCTGTGGGAGTGCCCTACGCTTGAGAAGAAGAAAACCATTGGAACAGACTCTCACAACTATGAGTCTCCGAAACAGGTAATCATTGATGGGCAGCAGAGATTGACTTCCCTGTATGCCGTTATGAAGGGAAAAAAGGTCATCAACTCAAAATATGATGAGAAGGCCATTGTTATTTCCTACTGCCCGTTGAAGAACAAGTTCGAGGTTGGCTATCAGGCTACGAAAAAAGACCCAGAGTGGATTTACAACATAAGTGAGGTCTTCACCACAACTAACATTACGAAGCTGATCATCAACTTCACTAAAAAGCTGGCCGAGTACCGGACCTCTAAGGGTGAAGCATTGAGCAACGAGGAACAGGATCTTATTTCTGAAAACATCACTGCGCTTTCTAATTTGAAGCAGCACACGCTCCCGGTGTTTGATATCAAGGCGAATGCTGAAGAAGAGGATGTCTCTGAAATCTTTGTTCGTGTTAATTCCGGAGGTGTGGCGTTGAAGCAGAACGACTTTATTCTGACGCTACTTTCACTCTATTGGGATGAGGGTCGAAAAGAGATCGAGCAGTTCAGCATGGAGTCTACATACCCCTCCAAGGACAAAATTACATCGTACAACCAGCTTACCGAGGTCACAGCGCAGGATGTCATTCGTGTGGTTATGGCGTATGCTTTTGACCGAGCTCGTTTGAAATATGGATACAAGCTGCTTCGTGGAGCTGACTTCGACAAAAAAGGTGCTGTTGATGAAACTCTGCGTGATCAGCGTTTCGATGTGCTGAAGGCAAAGCTCCCAGACGTTCTCAACGTTCATAACTGGCACGAGTTCTTGAAATCTATCATGAATGCCGGTTATCTGTCTGGTGATCTGATTCTTTCGGGAAACGCAATCTATTATACATATGCGTTCTACCTCATCGCAAAGTACAGGTTTAATGCATCATATAACGAAAACATGCATCTTACCTCGCTATGGTTCTTCTATGCGTCTATGGTGTCGCTATATACTGGATCGTTTGAATCCACGGTTGAAAACCACCTGAACTCTATCAAGGAGCTCACGACGTTGGAAGAATACAAACGGTTCATTCTGTCGAGGGTTGTGGAACGGCTTACAAACGACTACTTCGACATTACCCTTATTGGTTCTGAGGGTCTGGCAGTATCAGGCCGAGGCAATAATGCGTGGAATGCCTATGTAGCCGCCTTGAACATTCTGAATGCTAAAATCCTGTTCTCAAAAAGTAATTTGCTCGTCAGCAAGTTGTTCGAGCCCGGTACTGACGGCAAGAGAAAGTCTCTGGAGAAGCATCACCTGTTCCCGAAGGCTTATCTTAAGACGCTGGGATATAACGATGCCAAGATCAACCAGATGGCTAACTATGCCTTCATCGATTGGAAAGATAATATGGAGATACTCGATGAGGCTCCTGCGATTTATTATCCTGTCGTTTGTGAGGGTCGCAGCCCCGAAGAAATCCAGAGAATGGAGGAAGAAAATGCTCTTCCGCACGGCTGGGAAAACATGTCCTATGAGGATTTCCTGATCGAGCGGAGAAAGCTAATGGCGACAAAGATAAAACAGGCCTTTGAGATTTTGAAGAATAATGCCAATTGAAATACGGGGATCAGCATATGATGGAACTCTTAGAAGATGTTTTTATCCGCTGTAGTAGGTGCGGAAAAGTCACTGGAATACACAAAGAGGATTTTGATTTTGAGTCCTATGTATATGATCGTGGCGATAATAGGATGGGTGAAGAAATCGAATTCCGTCACGAGGGATACATTGAATGTGATCAATGCGATAATGAAATCTCCTTCAGAATATCTGGCTACGAGTACCCAATAGGTGCATTCAACTATGAAGATAGTGAAATAACTGGCGGGCGGTTTGAGGAAGAGCCGCACATGGGAGTCATATATAGCCAAGATGATTTTGACCTCGATGATGCATACCCTGCGTTTACACGGGTGGAGCAAATCATCATGGACATCGCCCAGAATCGTGAGTTGATCTACGACATTTCTCCCAGAGAGTTCGAGGCGGTTATCGAACGGGTGCTTCAAGATGAAGGCTTTGAAACAAAGCTGACACAACAAACCAGAGATGGTGGCCGTGATATAATCGCAACAAAGTATGAGATGGGAAAGCCGGTCGTTTTCTATATCGAGTGTAAACGCTACGGACGCCAGAACTCTGTGGGCGTTAATATCGTTCGTTCTCTATATGGCGTCCAGTCGGCTGATCAAATAAACAAAGCGATTCTCGTAACAACTGGACATGTTACCCGTGGTGCTCGCAGATTTGTAGATGGTCAGAATACGATGATGAGTGTCATCGATGTCGAGGAAATACATGAACTGATTCAAAGAAGCGCAAGGAAATATAGAGGTTACTGAACCTTTTAATTATTCCACACTTTTTAATTATTCCTCCGGCAGATGGCTTTGAGGGGTAAGTTTCAAAGGCCGCAGAACCGGCCAGCAACAATCGAATACACAGAAAAAGGGCTTTCGAAGCTCTGCTGTAAAACACAGCGGAACCTCGAAAGCCCTTTGTTTCAAGCCTTTTTCAGCACTTATGTGCCGGAGAAGGCTTTTTCTGTTTGTATCAAAGACAGCGTTTTTATAGAACCTGCCTGCGGCGAAGGCGCGTTCTTAACGGAAATTCTGCGCCGCAAACTTGCAGTTGTAAAAAAACGTTACGGCAAAAGTTCGTTCGATTATGAACGCTATGCCGTTCTTGCAGTTTCGAGCATTTACGGCGTTGATATCCTTGCGGACAATGCCGAGGTATGCCGCAGCAACTTGTTTGATATTTGGAACAGGGAATATACCGAAAATGCAAAATCTCAGGCAAATGATGACTGCCGGAAGATTGTACGTTTTATTCTTAAAAAGAACATTTTATGCGGGGACGCGCTGACAATGCTTCAGGCGGACGGCAGCCCGATTATCTTCGCAGAATGGAGCATGGTGACGGACAGCTGCATAAAGCGCAGAGATTATGCGCTGGATGAACTTCTCAGCATCAACGATATTCAGATAAACATTTTTCAGATCGGCTGGGAGTTTGATGAAGAATTGAAAGCATACATTCCAGCACCGGTGCGGGAGTTTCCGCCGACTGATTACAGGAGTATCGATAAGTATGACTGATATAACAAGCAACACATACAACCCGGACGTGCTGACCTGCATCGCAAACCTTTCAAACGATGAGGTCTTCACACCTCCTGCGGTTGCAAGAGCAATGCTTGATATGCTGCCGCAAACACTTTTTTCCGACCCGAATGCAACCTTTTTGGATCCTGCCTGTAAATCCGGCGTTTTCCTGAGGGAGATTGCGAAACGGCTGATTAAAGGACTGGAGCCGCAGATCCCGGATTTGCAGCAGCGGGTTGACCATATCTTTCAAAAGCAGCTTTTCGGAATCGCAATCACGGAGCTTACCGGTCTGCTTTCGCGAAGGAGCGTTTATTGCTCAAAATACCCGAACAGTATTTATTCCGTTTCAAAATTCAACAGCGTTCAGGGCAATATACGCTATAAAAACATTCAGCACCGTTGGCAAAACGGAAAGTGCACCTTTTGCGGCGCATCCGAAAAGGAATACGGCGATGAAAAGCGCGGGCAGCAGCTGGAATCTCATGCATATGAATTGATACATACCACAAAGCCGGAGGATATTTTTAAAATGAAATTTGATGTGATAATTGGTAATCCGCCGTACCAAATGAGCGATGGGGGTGGCAATGGTGCAAGTGCAAAACCTATATATCAATTGTTTGTGCAAGCGGCGAAGAAGTTAAAGCCGCATTATATAACAATGATTACACCTTCAAGATGGTTTACTGGTGGCAAAGGATTGGATGAATTTAGAGATTCCATGCTAAGTGATAATAAAATTAGAGCAATTCACGATTATCCTGAGGCAAGTGATTGTTTTAATGGGGTACAGATTAAAGGTGGAGTATCGTATTTTTTGTGGGATCGCGATTATTCCGGAAATTGTGCGGTTTATTCACATAAAGGGAATACTGTTTCTAATCCGGTTGTTCGTCCATTGTTGGAAGATGGATGTGATACTTTCATTCGCTTTAATGAAGCAATTGATGTTTTGCATAAAGTTTTAACAGTAAAAGAAAAGTCGATGGAATTACTTGTGAGTGCAAGGATGCCTTTTGGTCTTGCAAACACATTCAAAGGCAAAAAAACACGTTCTGCCTCAACTGACTTAACTATATATGTAAGTGGCAACAATAGAGAAATTCGAGGGACGACTGCATATGTCCCTAACAAAGATGTCAAAAAGGGACGTGCTATGATCCAATGGCATAAAGTTTTTATAGCAAAGGCTGGAAGTGGTAGCGACACGTTTCCGCATTCTATATTATCAAAACCGTTCTATGGAGCACCGGGAACAGTATGCAATGAAAGTTATCTTGTAATAGGCCCGTTTTTGTCTGAAGAGGAGTGTGAAAACGTTATAAGCTATATATCGACTAAGTTCTTTAGATTCATGGTTTTGCTCAAAAAGACAACACAAAATGCGCCCAAGGGTGTTTACAGCTTAGTTCCGCAACAGGACTTCTCAAAGCCATGGACGGATGCGGAGCTGTATGAAAAATACGGTTTGAATGATGAAGAGATCGCTTTTATTGAGTCGATGATAAAGCCGATGGAGTAAAAATATGCTTAAAATTAAAGAAGAATATAACAAAAGACGTGAAGAAATTTACTACATGATTCGTGACGCATACATGGATAAGTGTATACTCGAATACATTGAAAGAATAAACAAGTTGGTTGAATGCGGTGAAAGGCACTTTGAAAGTAATAGTAAACATGTTATGCAACATATGATATATCTAACTATAAGTGATCTTGTACTGAATATTTGTAAAATATGTCATGACAAGGAAAGAAATAATGCCCCGAAAAAGACTGAAAAGACTGAAAAGCCTGAAATTGGCGAAAAGACTGAAAAGACTGAAAAGACTGAAAAGCCTAAAATTGGCGAAAAGACTGCAATAAATAAAATGGAAAAATGCTTAAATGAGCTTTTAAAAGAGGAAAACTTAGCTTCGGTTGAAGTGGTTGGGAAGAATTTAAATAAATATGTAGAACATATAGAGAAATTGGCGGGTAGCAGGAATAAGGTTATTGCTCATAATGATTTAGACAAAAACGAAAAACAAGATATTGAAACAACTGATATTGAAAAAATGTATGATCTTCTTGATAAAATAATTGATGTATACAATCAGCTGTCTGACATTTCCGTTAACGGCACGGTGATAAAAATAACAGATGAGGAGTTGGCGAAAATAGAATTCGAAGTTTCAGAAGGCTTAAGACGGATGATGAGTCAGGCGTGTTACCGCAAAACTTCGAATTCTTTGCAAGGGGAGGACGGAAATGGCAGCAAATCTTGATGCGTTTGTATCCAAGCGTTCAACAGCGCACCCGATGATATATGCTTATTCGGACAGCAACCCGGCCTACAGCGGGCTATTAAAAGTTGGCTTTACTTCTGTGGATATTGATGCACGTGTTGCGCAGCAATACCCCACAAAAAGGCCGGACGGCAGCGTTCCGTACCGAATTGTTGTTCGTGAATCCGCAATGCTTGAGGACGGCGGTTCGGTTACGGACAGGGAAGTTCACAAAATGCTGCGCCTTAAGGGATTTGAGTGCGTCGGAGGCGAATGGTTCAGGTGCGGGGCGGAGGATGTTGTTGCCGCCGTCATTGCCGTGCGCACCGGCACCGCCAATGTTGAAAACCGCACTCAGAGTTTTAAAATGCGTCCGGAGCAGGAAAAAGCGGTCAACCGAACAATGGAATACTATCGCTCGGCATATGAAGAGAATTCAGTCCGCGCACCGAAGTTCCTTTGGAACGCGAAAATGCGATTCGGAAAGACCTTTGCTGCGTATCAGCTTGCAAAGCGAATGGGTATGACTCGCATTCTTATTTTGACTTTTAAACCCGCCGTGCAGACAGCATGGAGGGATGATCTTTTGAGCCACGTTGATTTTGAAGGTTGGCAGTTCATCTCAAATGATTCAAAGGAAAAAATCGATTCACAATATCAACGGGCAAACAAAGACAAACCGATTGTGTGTTTCGGCTCGTTTCAGGATTTTCTCGGCGAAAACGGGACGGGCGGAATAAAGGCAAAAAATGAATGGGTGCACGCAATTAATTGGGATTTGGTTATATTTGATGAGTACCATTTCGGCGCATGGAAGGAAAATGCAAAGAGCCTTTTCGAACAGGATGAGGATGTTTTCGAGGAGGATTTAAGCAGGTATGACAGATACGATGCGTATGATGAGACTTGGCTTCCTATCACGACGAGTTATTACCTTTACCTGTCCGGAACGCCGTTCCGTGCATTGAACACGGGCGAATTTATTGAAGATCAGATCTATAACTGGACATATTCCGATGAACAGCGTGCAAAACTGAACTGGACGGGGGAAAACAACCCATATGCTGCTCTGCCGCGTATGGTGATGCTTACCTATCAACTTCCGGACAGTATAGTACGCATTGCAAAACAGGGCGAGTTTGATGAATTCGATTTAAACGTTTTCTTTTCAGCAAAAGGTGAGGGAGAGAATGCTCGATTCGTGTACTCTGATTACGTTCAAAAGTGGTTGGATTTGATTCGCGGGTCTTATCTTGAAACAACAACGGATGAATTGAAGCTGGGAGCGCAGAAGCCGCCGATGCCGTATTCCGACACCCGTTTGCTGAGCGTATTGTCCCATACGCTGTGGTTTATGCCGAATGTGGCCTCCTGTTACGCAATGGCAAATCTACTTGAACAGAAGCAGAATAGGTTTTATCATGACTATCATATTAACATTTGCGCGGGAATAAAGGCCGGAATCGGAGCAAAAGCTTTGGAACCCGTGCTGAAATCGATGCGAGATCCTCTGGAAACAAAAACAATCACGCTTTCCTGCGGAAAACTGGTGACTGGAGTTACTGTCAAACCGTGGACAGGCATTTTTATGCTGCGTAACATGTCAAGTCCGGAAACGTATTTTCAGGCTGCATTTCGTGTGCAAAGCCCGTGGGTAATAACAAAAGACAACAGTAAAAAAGAAATAATGAAGGAAGAGTGCTATGTTTTTGACTTTGCACTGAACCGTGCGTTAAAACAGATTTCAGATTACTCATGCCGACTGAACATCAGTGAGAACAACCCGGAAAAGAAAGTTGAGGAGTTTGTAAACTTTTTGCCGGTGCTTGCATATGACGGAAGCACTATGCGCAGCGTTAATGCAGCAGAAATACTTGACATGGCAATGGCCGGAACATCTGCAACATTGCTTGCTAAGCGTTGGGAATCCGCACTGCTTGTGAATGTTGATAACGAAACGCTTGCAAGACTGCTGGCCAACGAGGAAGCAATGGCGGCATTGATGCGAATTGAGGGCTTCCGCAGTTTGAATGCCGATATTCAAACGATAATAAACAAGTCGGAGTCCGTCAAAAGGGCGAAAAAGGAAGGCGGAAATATTTCTGAAAAGAAGAAAAAAGAACTGACGGAAGCAGAAAAAGAATACAAAAGCAAGCGGAAAATGATTCAGGAAAAACTGATTAAATTTGCAACGCGTGTACCTGTTTTTATGTATCTAACTGACTATAGGGAATATAGCCTTAAAGATGTAATCACACAGCTTGAACCGCAGCTTTTCAAAAAAGTTACCGGACTTGAAGTTAATGACTTTGAGCTGCTGGTTTCACTTAATGTATTCAACGAAGCCTTGATGAATGATGCTGTTTATAAGTTCAAACGCTATGAGGATTCAAGCCTTTCATATACGGGCATTGATCGTCACAGAGGGGAGCGGGTCGGACTTTTCAGCACATCGCTTAAGCGTGAAGAATACGAAGCAATGGCAGGGCAGCTTGCTGCTGCTGAAGTTGCGCCGAAGCCGCAAGCGGCGGATTTACAGATTGCGCAGTATTACCCTGAAGGTGAGGACGCAAAAGGTTGGGCAGCTGCGCGTAAGAATGAGTTGCCGAAGCAAATTTCGATGAGAAATGAAAGCCCTGTTGCACAGAAACAAAAAACAAAAAGTGTTGCAGATCATATTACCAAAGACAATGATCACGATGGAATTGGAGTGTTTCTGCAAGAACATTTGATCTCCAGATCATAAGAATCTGTGGATTAAAAATATAAAGAGAACTTATAGCAAATCAAAAGAAAAACCTATAACAGAAATAATGCAAAAGATGTTGACAATAAAGATAGGTGGTTGTATAATCTAAAACATAGAAAACCT
>OGQV01000171.1_pt1 | contig 75326 bp, 60 predicted proteins | sample 1553311 | NCBI WGS metagenome assembly OGQV01 (sample SAMEA2579976, study PRJEB22360) | human gut metagenome
CCGGAAGAAGAAGCAGTATAAACTCTGCGGCTACGATCCACAAATTTGCGCCATACGGAGAAACATTTACCGCGCGAAGGAAATCGAGAGGCGACAGGCAGAAAGGAATGAACCGATAAAGCAGGGAAAGGAAAATGTGAAAAACCATTAGCGTGAGAAACGGAAGAATTAAGACCAGTCCTCTGTTTTTCAGTTTGTAAAGTGCCATGGGAATTGTGGCAATCGCGCCGGAAAAGAGAAAATCCAGCAAGAGATAGAGCAGAATGTAAAGAACCGGGTGCGTATAAAAAACCTCCGCCCATAACCCAAACCCGTATACGCCGTTATAGATCACTTCTAATACGGACGGTAGGCGCATCGGCACCGTACAGGCGACAAAAATCACGTTGACAATCATAGGAAGAACGATCACTGCGCCGCCGGACAGAAACGACGCCAAAAACTTTGCCGCAAAATAGCGCTTCTGGGAAATCTGCGGCGTGATCAAATTAAGATACCCGCTTTTGTATTCCCGATGGAGCGAGCTGCCATAAGGTAAGACAGCCAGCAGGGGCAGTAAAAAGAAAAATGCCGTGGCGCACCAAGTCGAAAAATCCATGCCAATCCAGAAATCTGCCATGGTCTCGGCGCTGAGGTGGTAGTCTTTTCCCCAGTCAGCAACATTTTGGTATGCCGGTGTATTTAGAAACCTTGTTCTGATGATGTATCCCCGGACTTGTAAAAAGCCGCTTAATAAAGACAAAAAAAGAGCGACTGATAAAGAAAATAAAAATCTCTTGTTCCAAAACGCTTTTTTAAGTTCCATGGACAAAATCCGTTTCATCGATCTTCACTCCAAACTGTAAAGTATCGGTTTAGTATACGATAACTCTTGTTTTAAGGATACTGATTAGCAAGGTATTTGTCAATAGTATTTAGAATTTTGTTGATATAATTTTATTCATTATACAAAAACAGTTCGTCTTGAAGCAACATGATTTTCTTTTGCTTTCTACTGCATGGGCGTGATATGGTGATTTTATCCACAACAGATTTAAAAAAACTTTCCCCTGTAAATCACAGATTTTTTCTTGCAGGTGCAGGGGGAATATGCTATACTGATTATATATAAGTTTACATCATGACTACATTCAAAGAAAGATGGTTTTATAGATGAAATTAGGTATCGTCGCAGACCGACCTTTTTCATATATCTATATACTTTCATATAAGTCCGTAAACCCGCATGATTACTGCGTTTTCTAAAATTATGCAAGCATAAAGCTCCATGTAAAGCCATACAATTTCATGTCATTTGGGCGTAGAAATAGGCGTAGATTTGATATTAAAAAACAGAGTCCAACGCATTTTAATTTGTTTATGATACGCCTTCAAAATTCTGCAGATAAGAACCCATTTGACAGCAACTAACAGCAAATTAGCATATTATAAAAGCAGCGTTTCTAACTTTCTAAAAAGAAAGAATAGAAACGCTGTTTTTATGTTTTGGGTATGGATTCGGTGTTCCGGGCACTTGAATTTTGTAACCGATATTCGCTGTATTGACACAATCAAAAAAAGATAACGGGACGCCTTAGGAAAATTCTGCCCTTTTGCAGGAGTGAAATGGCTGCGAAAGCTCACTCCCCCTCTCCGCACCTCACCCCCTGTTACTTCCTGTACTACCCGAAAAAGAGAGTGTGTTGAGGCGATTGTTTTCAATTTTTGTTGTTTGGGCTGTTCCGTGCGGTGAATACGAAAAACCTCTCCACCCGGGTGCCGTATGGCAATCATGCTTTTCCCTTTGGAGACGTCAATTCCGACAGCTGTGATGATGTTGTTTGTCATGGATTTCAACCTCCTAATCATGTTCGGTGACCGCTGTTACTCAGTGCCGATTCAGCTTGCGTTGTTATTCGAATGTGGGAGTTGACTCCTTTAATTCAACCTACATAAATCGAACGATGCAATGAGAGGCGGCTGACAGTTTGCTGGACGAGCGTAGCAGCTCATGCATCGCCTCGTCAGACCGATCCCCTTCATTATACCTTAGGAACTGAGCAACTAGAAAAGAATTTTTGATTTATCACAGTTAAATTTACAAAGAAAAGAGAAAACCATATTTATTCAAAAATACTATCCTGTCGCCGAAATAATTATATCGCAAGCATCGCCGTTGTGATACCACAACGACACTTATCAGGGAAATCCCTGAACCCTTTCTGCTTACTTCAGCTTTATACGATTTGCAAACTTTCTAAAACAATAAGTAAAGGAAAACGCAGCAGCTTGTGATATGTACCCGGTTTTCTGGATACCGGATCAAAATTGAATAATTAGCTTTTCTCTCATTTTGAGAGAAAAAGCAGTTCCACAATTCACAGTCATTGCGACTTTATGTCACCAGATGAATTCGAGCGAGTATATAAAAGAGCACACATTAAGGCGGAGCTGCTGGCAGGTTGAATTTGGGAGAAATTCCTCATTTCAACTTGTACTAAATTTTGACATAGGACCACCATATCTACGAGAAAAAGCCCAGCTTCCACTGGACTTTTTCGACAAGTTGGTATCTGATATCAGATTATAATACTTTTTGGGGAATGTCAATCACTATTCATTTTATGGTTTTTGACAGGCCTGCATTTGTTACTGTCAGCGTTCCGTCTGTCACAAACAGACTGAGGGACTGGCCAAATTTCTGATAAAACCGTGTATTCAGAGCCACTCCGTCCACATAGATCGTTGCGATGGTGTCATCCAGGATCATTTGGATATGGTACTTCTTTCCTGCTTCCAGTCTGATGGGCCGTTCCAGTCCAATGTTCTGGTTTGCAGGCCAGGGCATGTTGGGACTCGTTTCAAAGCGGTAACGGTTTTCTTTTATATTAAATAAATACTGATAGCTCTGACCGTTCTCTTCGTTTTCATAAAAGCGAAGTCCAAAAGAGCGGGTGCCTTCGGAAAATTCCACATCTGCTTCAAAGCGGAATAGGTCTGTAGTATCATTGAAAAGTATCTGTTCCTGTCTGGCATAAGGGGTATCGATCACCATATCTTCAGCTTTCTCTCCCTCCTCAAAGGCGTTCCATACAGTGTCGGGGATCCTGACGCCCAGGGTTCCGTCCCCTCTCTGATACACCTCATGTGCCACAAATGTGCCTGCCCACTCGAAGTTTCCACGGTCATCGCAGTTCTCTTTCGTGGGAACCCAGCCAAACAGAATGCGCTGCCCGTTCAGGCAGAAGGTTCTGCCCGCATAGTAAGCACGTCCATCAAAAGCATCGTCCGCAGGAGCGATCCAGGGACCATCCAGACTTTTGCTCATCCGGTACACCATCTTATTTCCGTCGCTGTATTCGGAAATAATGTGATACCACCAGTCACCGATCTGGAACAGATCCGGCATTTCATGCATGGTAAACAGGCCCGGTGCCCAGAAATCTCCCTCAAATTTCCAATTTTTCAGGTCTTTGGAGGTAAACTTTACGGTACGTCCGGTCTGTTGTTCCTTGGGTCCGGCCTTTCTGGTTCCCAAAACCAGCAGGTATTCCTGTTTTTCCTCATTCCAGATCACGAAGGGATCCCGCCAGTCATCCGGGTCATAACCCTCCTGCGGTGTAAAAGTCAGCTTGTCCTGGGTCTTGGTCCAGTTCAACAGATCATCGCTCTCCGCATGCATCAGCACCTGGGATGCCTTGCCCAGCTTTGGATAGTCCCGGTTGAATCCGGTATAGAAAATGTGATACTTTCCCTCTGCTTCAAAAACGCTTCCTGCAAAAATAAACTGATCCTGCTCCTCGTCGGTTCCCCGCGGGAGCGCTGTCCCTTTATCCTCATAGTGCACAAAATCAGAAGTCACCGCCAGATCCCAGCCAAAGGGTTCGCCAAACGGGCAGGGTTTTCTGGTATCTCTTTGGTGAAACAGATAAAACTGATCTCCTTTTCCAAAAGGCATGCAGTCGCCGAACCAGGTGTTTGGAAACTGATAGTATAACTTTGTCATGAATTTTTCCTCCTGTTTTTTTCGTTCAATATGTGAGACATTGCTCACTGTGACAATACTATTGCATTTGTACAGAGGTTGCGCAAGTCCGTGAAAAACAGACATAGAAAAAAAGGACCCTCCTTTAAATTTCAGTAATTTTATCACATGTTTGGTCCTATGTCAAGATTCAGTACAAGTTAAAATGAGAAATTCCTCCCAAATTCAACCTGCCAGCAGCTCCGCCTTAGCGTGTGCTGTTTTATATGTAGGTAATATCCGAACACCAGACTGCATTCGGACGATCAGGATTAAATTGCTCATCAAGGATATTTTGTAATTACGTGGTGGAGCCGTGCAAGATATCCTGAGCGAGAGACACCTGAAATTTTCAACATTCCGGAGACGGAAACCCGGCGTCCGGCCTTTTTGGCAGCTTTCGTCTTCTCAGACATTTCAAGGTAAATAGCGTCCGTCATTTTTCCAGAATGTTGATTGCTTTTTTTAACACATCAAGTGCATCTTGGGCATCACGTAATTCGCGCCTGAGACGGGCAATTTCCTTCTGCTCGTCAGATGCATAATTACCAGAACCACGAACAGGAATATCACCTGATTCACGGAAGTCTTTCAGCCACTTTGTTAATGTGCTGTATCCGATGCCGAGATTTTCTGCACGTCCACGTACTCCGAGATCTTTGTGATCCTGATAGTACTGGACCGCATCAAGTTTAAATTGTTTGTCGTGTTGCTTTGCCATATGAGATCCTCCTTCAGCTTGTCTCTATTGTACCATGCTTATGTGTATTTGGAATTTCTCATTTTGGCTTGTACTATTTATATTCTAGTATCAAGAAGCGTGAAATCAAGCGCAGCTAAAGTTATGTAAGCAAGAAAAGCAAGAGTGATTTTGAGGGTATCCCTTAGCCGAGGGATGCCCTCATTACTTTAATAAAGCCTTTTTCATTTTTATTGTGATGATAACCCGATAAGCTTCTAATTGTAAACAATTTATAAACAAATGACTTTCCCCCGTTTATAAATCGCCGAAAAATGTCGTGTATAGTGAAGGGTATTTTTTCCGCGGTGCGATGCGTTTTGATTTTGCGTCCCCCGAAACGGCTGCACCGTTTCCCTTTTGAACCTTGAAAACTGAATATCCACTTGTCAAATACGTTCTCTTTGCGGCGAGCGTGCAGAGCGGTACGCCACGACCTGTTTTTCAGCGAGCGAATCAGAGGCAGCAATACTGCCTTGCCGACTCCAAATACCGGGCAGCTCCCGGTTCCGCTGTGACCCACAAAGAGCATAATGATACTCCCGTCCAGTCACAGTTCGAGCGTGATAAAACCGTCGCAAACGATGAGGGCGGCTCTGACAGATCGTCAGTTGGGGTGAAACTCCCGTGGTGCCGGCTCGCTCCCGACCGTTTGGCAGGTTACATACCGAAATGACCATCTGCGTATATCGCGAACAGGAAGAAATACCACTATGAGCGACAAAGAACGAAACTTCACTTGTGATCTTCACTGCAAAAGAGCCGTAACGCCGACATGTGTGCAAGCCGAAGCACATGTGCCGATCCACCTTAAAATGACACTGACGATAAAAGAAGCGGCGGAGTACAGCAGCATCGGGATAAACAAAATAGACGCCCTGCTGAAACAACCGAATTGCCCGTTCGTGCTCTTTGTCGGGACGCGGAAACTCGTAAAGCGGCGCGAATTTGAAGAATATATCCGCCATGAATTGGTCATATAGAGCTTTTAGCCGTAAAAGCCCCGAAAAATTCCCGTTGAGATTGAAAAAGCAGAGTCCTTATGCTATAATATGTAACTGCGTTGGACTCTTTTTAAGAATAAGAAAGGAGTCCGATAAATGGGCAAAAATCTCAAAGGTTTGCCGTGCAAAACACGCAAGCATTAAAGCCACCATGGACAGGTATGTTCATGTTACGGACGAATCACTGGCAAATGCGGTACGCCTGTTTCAGCAAACTACGCCGCCAGTTACAAAAAAGGGCGTAGAAAGGGCGTAAAAGAAATTCAGCGAAAGGCGAAAACCCAAATAAAATGCGGGTTTTCGGACAGGTAAAACGAAAAATGAAATTAGGTATCGTCGGTCTGCCGAACGTCGGCAAGAGCACACTTTTTAATGCGATCACGAATGCGGGGGCGCAGTCTGCGAACTACCCGTTCTGCACCATTGAGCCGAACGTGGGCGTTGTTGCCGTGCCGGACAAGCGCCTCGATAAGCTGGCAGAAATGTACGAGCCGGAAAAGTTCACCCCGGCGACGATCGAGTTTGTGGACATTGCGGGTCTTGTGAAGGGCGCGTCGAAGGGCGAGGGCCTCGGCAACAAGTTTCTCTCCAACATCCGCGAGGTGGATGCGGTGGTTCATGTGGTGCGCTGCTTCGAAAACGACGACATTATTCACGTCGAGGGCTCCATCGACCCGGCCCGCGACATTGAGACAATCGACCTTGAGCTGATTCTCTCCGACATTGAGGTGCTCGACCGCCGCATTGACAAGACGAAAAAAATGATCAAGGCGGACAAGAAGTACCAGAGCGAGCTGGAGTTCTTTGAGCGCGTACACGAGGCGCTGGATGCCGGCAAGCCCGCCCGCAGCGTGGCGTGTGACGAGGAGGAAGCCGAGCTGCTCGCTTCCGTCAACCTGCTGACGAACAAGCCCATCATTTTCGCCGCCAACATGAGCGAATCCGACTTTGCAAACGGCATTGAAAACAATCCCGGCTATCTCGCCGTAAAGAAGATCGCCGACGAGCAGCACGCTGCTGTGCTGCCGATCTGCGCGGAGATTGAAGCCGAAATTTCCGGCATGGACCCGGAGGAAAAGGAACTTTTCCTCGCCGACATGGGTCTGACCGAATCCGGCCTTGACCGCCTCATCAACGCGTGCTACTCCCTGCTCGGTCTCATCTCCTACCTGACCGCCGGCAAGCCCGAGGTGCGCGCCTGGACGATTAAGAAGGGCACGAAGGCCCCGCAGGCTGCGGGCAAAATTCACAGCGATTTCGAGCGCGGCTTCATCCGTGCCGAGGTCATTGCATTTGACGACCTGATGGCATGCGGCACCATGGCGGCCGCGAAAGAAAAAGGCCTTGTACGCAGCGAAGGCAAGGAGTATGTAATGCAGGACGGCGACATCGTTCTGTTCCGCTTCAACGTTTAATCTTCAAACAAAAATTGCAAAGCCCTCCGCTTTCCGATTTTTCGGGATGCGGAGGGCTTTTTGCAGGAATAAATCTTGTAATCTCTATTTGCTATCTTCGCTGATGATGCGGTAATACACCTTTGCGGTGAGGGCATAGACGACCGCATAGAGCACGGAGAATACGAGGAACGACGCGACGGTGCAGGTAATAAACACCGTTTCGGAACTGAGCATCATAGCACGCAGAATAGCGCGGATGATGGGGTACGCGAACATCACGTGGATGCCGGCTGTGATGAGCGGCAGGAAGAAAACGGTCAAAATCTGCGTATGGATAGAGTGCTTTACTTCCTTTTGGCTGAGGCCGACCTGCTGCATGATGGCAAAGCGGTTCTTATCCTCCATACCTTCGGAAATCTGCTTATAGTAAATGATGAGCACGGCCGCCATGGTGAACACAAAGCCGAGCGAGATGCCCATAAAGAGGAAGCTGCCATACATGCTGCGAATTTCCTTCGTATTTTCGACACGGCACTCAAAATTGAAGTATCCGTCTTCGTCCCAGAATACGCTTTCTTCGTCCGGCATGACGGTCGTAACGTCTTCGAGGATCGCATCGTAAAACGTCTGTTGTTCCTCATCTCTCAGTTTGCCGAGCGAGATGCAGTAGTACTCGGTGGGCGTGATGACTTGACTTTTTTCCGCATAATCCGGCAGAACAACGACATACGGCTTTGAGACGTAAGCGTGATATCTGCCGCGCAGGTTAAAGGACTTCGGCGTGGATAAAAGCGTATACGTCGTGCCCGCAAATGTCATGGTGTCCGGCATAGGTACGCCGTCTACACTCATATAAAGCGCCGTGCCCGGTTCCACGGTCACGTTTTCGCCTGTGATGCGGTTATAGGTCTCTGCGGAAAAAAACAGCACGTTACGCGTGATGGAGTCGACCTGCGCGGCGCCGTCTTTCATGAAGATTGCAGAGGAATGGTCTTCGGTTTCTTCTGCGGAATCGTAGCCGGTCAGGAATTCATAGGACGTATAGCTGCCGCCCGGAACACTTTTCAGCTCATCGGCCAGAAAGGTGTCCATGTCGACCATGTGGTTCGGGTCTTCCATACTCACCAGAACATCTGCCGGGTAGCGGGTGTGGATCATATCCTCGGCGCCAAACCACAGCGAGCAGGTGGAGGACAAAATGACGAGCACCATAGTGGAGAGAATGCAGATATTTGCAAGACCGACGGCGTTTTGCTTCATGCGATACAGCATGCCGGAAACACTGATGAAGTGGCTTGTTTTGTAATAATAATTTTTATTGCGGCGCAAAAGCTTTAAAAGCGCGATGCTGCCCGCCGTGAACAGGAAATACGTGCCGATAATGACGAGGAGGACGGCAACGAAAAACAGGGAGATGGCGAGGACAGGCTCACGGGAAGACAGAATGGAAAGCGCATAACCGGAGCCGAGGCACAGCACGCCGAGAATGGCCATGAACGCTTTCGTCTTCGGCTCGCGCTCGCCGACGTTCGTGCCGTGCAGAAGCTCTATGGGGCGCGAAATGCGCACACGAAACACATTCGAGATGTAAATCAAAACGTAGATTACGCCGAACACAACAGCAACGTACTGCAGGCTTTTCGGTATGATGTGAAAGCCGTAATTCGGCGTGATGCGTATCATTTTGGCAACGATGAGAAATGTGAGCTTATCAAGCAAAATGCCGACGGCGCAGCCGCCTACAATAACGATAAGCGCCGTGAAAAGCGTTTCCAACCCGATGACGCGGGCAATGTGGCCTTTGTTCATGCCGAGCACATTATAAAGACCGAGTTCTTTTTTACGCTGCTTCATCAAAAAGCTGTTCGTGTAAAACAAAAATATAACGGCAAACAGCATGACGACGGTGCTGCCGAGCGTGAACATCATTTGCGACGTGGGACCGAGCTCCGTATTATTGGAAAGCGAATTTAAAATGTAACTGACCGCTGCCACAAAAACGCCCGCCAGCATAAACGGCACGTAGCTGCGGCGGTGCTTTTTGATGTTCTGCGCCGCCAAGCGCACATATAAGTTATTCATTTTCGTGCCCTCCCGTTACGCGCCTGCCGCCATGGCGGTGAGGGTATCCGAAATACGGTGGAACATCTCTTCATTTGTGGAACCACCGCGATAAATTTGGTGGAACACAACGCCGTCTTTGATGAACAGTACGCGGCCGGCATGGCTTGCGGCCTTAGTGGAGTGTGTAACCATCAAAATCGTCTGACCGGCGCGATTAATCTCGCCAAAGAGCGATAAAAGGCTGTCGGACGCGCGGGAATCGAGTGCGCCGGTGGGTTCATCCGCAAGGAGAATCTGCGGTGAGGTGATGAGCGCACGCGCCACGGCGGCGCGCTGCTTCTGGCCGCCGGAGACCTCGTACGGGTACTTCTGGAGCAGATCTGCAATGCCGAGCTGCTGCGCGAGCGGCAGAAGCTTCGCCTGCATCTCCGGGAAATGCTTGCCCGCCAAAACGAGTGGCAGAAAAATATTATCCTGCAGGGTGAAGGTATCAAGCAGGTTGAAATCCTGAAAAACAAACCCGAGGTTCTGGCGGCGGAACGAAGCAATCTCCTTTTCGCCGATGGTTGAGAGTGCACGGCCGTTTAAGAACACCTCACCCTCTGTGGGACGGTCAAGCGCCGCCAGGATATTTAAGAGCGTCGTTTTGCCGGAGCCGGACTCGCCCATGATGGCGACATACTCGCCGCGCTCCACGGCAAATGTGACATTCGTGAGCGCCTGCACGCGGCTGCCGCCGAACCGCGTGGTGTATACCTTTTTCAATCCATTGACTTCCAAAACAGCCATAAATAAGTCTCCTTTTTCAATTCGTTGACAAAAGTATACAGCAAAAAGCGGACGCAGAACATCGATTCACCTTACAAAATGAAAGGCGGAACTTACATTTTTGTAAGGTCACTCCACCTGTAAATTGCTTTCCTTCATATCGAGCGAAAAGGTGCTGCCTGCGCCGGGAGCGGACTGCACGGAAAGCGTGTGGCCGAGCATATCGGCGGCGCGGCGGCTCAGATACATGCCGAGACCCGTCGATTTCTTTTCTGCCCTGCCGTTATAGCCCGTGAAGCCTTTTTCAAAAATGCGCGGCAGGTCTTCCGGTGCGATGCCGATGCCGGTATCGCTGACCTTTAAGATCTTATCCTTTGTGACGGTGACGGTCACGGTGCCGCTTTCCGTATATTTTACGGCGTTTGCAAGCAGCTGACCCAAAATGAACGCCAACCATTTTTCGTCCGTTAAGACCTGCACCGGGGCAATATCGCACTTTAACGCGATGTGCTTGCGGACAAACTGCCCGGCGTACTGCCGCACGACGCGCTTTATGACGGGTTCAACCTCGACCTTGGCGAATACAAGGTCGTTTGACGTGCTGTTTAGGCGCGCGTAATTCAAGGCCATTTCGGCATAGCGGTCTATGCGGAACAGCTCTGCGGAAAGTGCGCGGCTGCGCGGTGTATCTTCTTCGCCGAGCATCAGCCGCATGGCGGAGATGGGCGTTTTGATCTGGTGTACCCACATGGTGAAATAATCGGTGTTCTCCTCCTGCCCACGGCGGCGGTCGGTCTCACTTTGGGCGAGCTTGGTGCACAGCATGCGCACGGCTTCGTCATAACACACGGCCGTGCTGCCCGAGGGCTCCGGAAGGTCATCGCGCGATTCGGGCAGATTCAAAAGCGCCGATTCCAACCGGCGAAACTGCTTATGAAACCGCAGATAGCTTAAAATAAAGCTTAAAAGCCCCACCGCCGCGCACAGTAGCGCCGCGTACAAAACGGGGTCCGCGGGCAAATCGTATAAATAGAGGATCACCGCAAAAATGGCAAAGCACAGCAGCAAAAACGCGATCTGCAAAATGTGTGCGCGCAGATACGAGAAAAACAGCGCGCTTTCTTTTTTCTTCATGGGTCACCTCACAAAACGACATAGCCGCTGCCGACGCGTGTCGTGATGAAATCGGTCAAGCCGATGCCGGAAAGCTTCTTACGCAGGCGGGTCATGTTGACGGTCAACGTGTTTTCTTCAATGTACAGGTCGTATTCCCAAAGGCGCGTCATGAGCGTTTCGCGGCTGACGACCTTGCCGCGGCTTTCCATAAGCGTCTGCAAAATGCGGAACTCATTGCGCGTGAGCTGCACCTTTTGGCCGTCGTGCGTCACGGTTTCATCGTTCAGGTTCAAGACCGCGCCGCCGCGCTCAATGACCGGCACACGGTCGCCGAGGTCGTAGGTGCGGCGCAAAACGGCGCGAATTTTTGCCATAAGTACAGATGGGTCGAACGGCTTTGCGATAAAATCATCGCCGCCCATGTCTACCGCCATCACAATATTCATATTTTCCGACGCGCTGGAGACGAAAATGATCGGCACGGCGGATATTTTTCGGATCTCGCTGCACCAGTGGTAGCCGTTAAAAAACGGCAGGGTGATGTCCATGAGGACAAGATGTGGGTCGAAATCCGTAAATTCGCGCAGAACATCGCGAAAATCGCGGACACAGCGCGGGGTAAGCCCCCAAGATTCGATGATGCGGCTGACCGCACCCGCAATAGCCTCATCATCTTCAACAATCAAAATTCTGTGATTTTCCATAGTATCTCCAATTTACAAATTGTTAGCCTCGCTTCTCCCCGAGTACCCGCTTCAAAAACGCCGCCGAGCGCTCCATGCATTTCAGCTGCTCTATGGAGCCGAAATGTTCTGCCGCAAAGCTGCCGGTGTAACCGGAGTCAAGCAAAACACGCATCATTTTTTCAATGGGCAGATTGCCGTCGCCTACCGCCACGGGATACAGCTTGCGGTTTGCGACCGTGACGCACGGACTGCCGGTGTTTTCCGTAAACGCGCGGTCTTTGCAGTGCACGGACGCAATGTACGGACGGAACAGGGAAAAGCTCTTCACCGCGTCCTCCTCATTATAAAGGAAATTGCCGGTATCAAAGCCACAGCGCAGACCGGGCACATGCCGCATGAACCACATGAGCTCATCGGCGCGGGAGTACGGCGCCGTAAGGTTATCGAATTCCTCCATGACAACCGTGATGCCGTGCTTTTCCGCTTCCGCTGTAAGCTCCGTTAAAGATGCCGCCATGCGCAGGCGGCGGGTTTCATACTTTGCGCTGCCGCGCACCATTTCGTCCTCCGTCAAAAAACCCGCCACGGCAAGCAGGAACTTGCAGTTTGCTTTTTCGCAGCAGTCTATGACGCGCAGAGATTCCGCACGGTCGTTTTCCGGGGAACCCGTCTCGCTGCCGAAATCGAAAAAATTATAAATGCCGTTCACGCAAAGACCGGCTTTTTGCAGCGCAGGCAAAATTACATCGCCTTCATTTTTAATACGGTTCGCGTCGAGCTCCACACCGTCAAAGCCAAAGCGTTTTACCGCCGCGCACACTTCATCTAATGTAATATTCTCCTGCTTCATGGCTTCTGCCATGTGCTCGTAAAAAACAGAAATTCGGTTCATAGAAACGCCACCTCCAAAAGTATTTTCAGCATAGCAGGCAATGCGGATTTTGTCAATGCAAAACCCGCAAGCAGCACGCGTTCCGCCGCCTTTTCCGAAAATTTTTCCCGGCGGCACAATGTGACAGAATCAAAATTTGTCCCACATGTATACTGGTGTCGGGAGGTGAAAGCGTGACCGTTTATGCCGACCTGCTTTTCATCGTGAACCTCTACATAGACGCGCTTTTGCTCAGCGCGGTACGGCGTTTTTTGCGGCTGCCGCTTACGGGAAAAAGGCTTTTGCTCGCTTCCGTGCTCGGCGGGGTGTTTGGGCTTTCTGCCCTGCTGCCCGCGCTGCCGGGGGTTGTTTTGTTTCCGCTGGCGCTGTTGGAATCGCTTGCGCTGTGCGCGACGGCGTTTGCGCCAAAGCCGATGACGCAGCTTTTAAAAGCCGTTTTTTTGCTGTTTTTGTTTGGCGCGGCGCTTTCCGGGCTTTTGACGGCTGCGGCGTATTTTCTGCCGATACACGGCATTTTGCTCGCAAACGGCGCGGTGTATTTTAACATTTCCGCATTGACGCTCATTTTGCTCACGTGCGTCTCTTACGGCGTGCTGTACGGCTTCGACCGCCTGTTTCGCAAAAAGGAGCCGGACATATTTTTCGCAAAACTGACCATCACACGGCAGGGCAAAACCGTCACGCTGCCGGCGAAAATTGACACGGGGCTGACGCTGACGGAGCCTTTTTCCGGCACGCCTGCCATTGTTGCGGATCGGCGTGCGCTCGGTGCCATATTGCCGCCGAATTTCGGAATGCAAAGCACGGAAAATGCTGTTTCTATGCGGCTCATCCCGTTTTCTTCACTCGGAGCGGACGGTGTTTTGCCCGCGTTTCGGCCGGATGCGGCTTCGCTTTCGGGCATATCAATCGAATGCTGGGTGGCCGTAACCGACCGCACGCTTTCCGCAGGGAGTTTTCAGGCGCTCGTCGGCGCCGCCGTGTGTGACGCCGCGCAGATACAGGGTTTAAAACCCGGAAAGGACATCCCATGAAACACGATTTTCTCACCCGCATGCGCGAAATTTTTGCTCACTTTTTATCAAAGCTGAACGAAGACACCTGCCACTACATAAACGGCCCGGAAACGCTTCCGCCACCGCTGACGAAAGCGGAAGAACAGGTGGTTTTTCAGAACATCCGTGACGGAAAACCGAACGCACGCGACCCTCTTATCACGCATAACCTACGGCTTGTCGTGTACATTGCGAAAAAATTTGAATCGCCTGCCGTGAATGTGGAAGACCTCATTTCCATCGGTACCATCGGGCTCATCAAAGCGGTAAATACGTTCAGCGTGGAGCGCAACATCAAGCTTGCGACGTATGCTTCGCGGTGCATTGAAAACGAGATTCTGATGTACCTGCGCAAAACGGCGCAGCTGAAAAACGAGATCTCGCTCGACGACCCGCTGAATGTGGATTGGGACGGCAACGAGCTCCTGCTCTCCGATCTACTCGGCAGCGACCCCGACATTGTGAATCGCGGCATCGAGCAGGAATCGGAAAAGCAAACGCTGCTCCGTGCCGTTGAAAAGCTTGACCCGCGCGAAAAGCAAATCATGGAGCTGCGGTTTGGGCTGAACCGGCAAAAGGAGCACACGCAAAAGGAAGTTGCCGATGCACTCGGCATTTCGCAGTCGTACATCTCAAGGCTTGAAAAGCGCATTTTGCACCGATTGAAGACAGAAATGGAGAAGGCGGGATAAACACGCCATAAACACGACAAAAAGCAGATGTATCTACCGATTTTGGTGACACATCTGCTTTTTCTAAAAAATACACCGGTTTTAAAGTATTCGGTTTATACGAGCTTCAAATATTTGACCCCATACGGCGGCAGCTCCACCCTGCCGTGGATGTCGCTTGTTTCGCCGGTTAAAAAATCGACCGCTTTGTACTCGCCGCGGGCATCTATGGAACACGGCGCGTTTTCCGCATTGACGGCAACAAACACCGTCTCATGATCACAATGACGCTCAAACAGCAGATTTTTATTCTGAATGGTGATGTTCTTATAATCTCCGTAATTCAATGCGCGGCTTTCGGTCTTTACCTTCGCGAGTTTTTCGATAAACGCGGTGAGTTCGTTTTCGACGGGTGTATCGAAGCACGGGCGCAGGGCGCTGTCGCCCTCATGCTTTTCGCCTTTTGCGCCCCACTCGCTGCCGTAATACAGGCACGGAATGCCCGGCATGGCGAACAGCACGCCGTACAGCGGGTAAATTTGCTTTTCGTCGTTTAAAATGCTCGCGATGCGCGTTACGTCGTGGTTATCGGCGAAGTTCATCAGGTGCTTGCCGCGGTACAGCGTCCACGGCTCCGGGCCGAACTGCCGCCCGAGCGAATGCGCAATCTCAAAGAGATTCATCGAATTGAACGCAGAGTAAAGCCCTTTGTAGCACTCGTAGTTCGTCACGCTGTGCAGCAGGCCGTCTGCGGTGATGCGGTTGTAATCGCCGTGAATCATCTCGCCGATGAGCACAAACTCCGGCTTTTTACCGTCGCAGTACGCGCGCAGGCGGCGCATGAAATCTTCATTCAACATATACGCCACGTCAAGACGCAGGCCGTCGATGCCGAATTCGTCGATCCATCTGCCGACGCAGTTTAAAAGGTACTCGACAACGGTGGGGTTATAGAGATTGAGCTTGACAAGCTCGTAATGTCCCTCCCAGCCCTCGTACCAAAAGCCGTCGTTATAGGCGCTGTTACCGTCGAAATTCAAGTGAAACCAGTCTTTATAGGGAGAGTCCCACTTTTTCTCCTGCACGTCACGGAACGCAAAAAAGCCGCGGCCCACATGGTTGAACACGCCGTCGAGCACAACTTTGATGCCGTTTTCGTGCAGCGCATCGCACACGGCTTTGAAGTCTTCATTCGTGCCGAGGCGACAGTCTATTTTTGTAAAATCACGCGTATCGTAGCCGTGGTTGTCCGATTCAAACACCGGGGAAAAATACACCGCGCCGATATGCAGCTTTTTCAGGTGCGGAATCCACCCTTTGACCTTTTGAATGCGGTTCACGCACACGCCGTCGTTCGGCATGGGCGCACCGGTAAAGCCCAAGGGATAAATCTGGTAAAACACCGCTTCATCTGCCCACATTGTTATATTCGTTCCTTTCAAAAGAGTTATGCCGATTGCAACTTAAAACGTATACATGCCGTCTGCCGTCTGGCGGATATCCGCGTTATAGAACGCTGTCATGGCCTTTACCATGTACGCAGTGTCCTTTTCGCCCGCCGTTTCCACGCAGGAGTGCATCGCGAGCTGCGGGATGCCGATATCGACCGTGTTGAGCGACAGATGACCGTTTGAGATATTGCCGAGCGTAGAGCCGCCCGCCATATCGGAGCGGTTGTGGAAGATCATCACCGGCACCTCGGCCTTACGGCAGATCTCGCCGAACACGGCGGCGGAAACGGAATCCGTCGTATACTTCTGGTTTGCACTGTACTTGATGACGATGCCACCGTTTAAGTAGCAGCGGTTTGTCTGGTCACACTTTTCCGTGTAGTTCGGGTGCACGGCATGGGCATTATCGGCGGAAAGCATGAAGCTATCCGGCATTTTGCGCAGCCACTCCGCTTCGGGGATATTGAGCGCGGAAGCAATGCGACGCACGGTATCCGTGAGGAACGTGGAATCTGCGCCCTGCTTTGTCAGCGAGCCGACTTCTTCGTTATCGAACACGGCGCTGATGAGCAGCTTTTCTTTGTTTTCCGCGTTCAAAAACGCTTCCGTTGCGGAGAGCGCGCACTGGAGGTCGTCGAGGCGCGGGGACGCAATAAATTCGTTCTCCATGCCGAATACAACGCCGTGCTGGCGCGGATAGAGGAACATATCGCTCGAGATGGCGTCTTCCTTTTTAACGCCTGCCTCTTCCGCGATGAGCGCGTTATAATCGGCGTTTTCGCCGCCGAGCAAGGGCAGCAGATCGACCTGCGGGTTTAACTTGTGGTCTGCCATGCCGCGCGTCATGTGAATGGCAAGGCTCGGGATGATGCACAGGTCGCGGTCAATGTTCAAAAGCACGCTCTTTACGCCGCTTTCGGTACGCACCACGGCGCGGCCGGCAAGCGACAGCGGACGATCAAACCATGTGGAAAGGATCATGCCGCCGTAGCCTTCGGTGTTAAGCTTTTTGTAGTGACCCTCTACGGTGATCTCCGCGCCGCTCTTTACGCGGAACGTCGGGGAATCGCTGTGCGCGGAGACAATCTGCATGCCGTTATAGTTTTCCGGCACGGAGAACGCCAAAACAGAAGAGCCGTTGCGTGTCGTAAAGTAGCGCTTGCCCTTTTCGAGCGTCCAGATTTCGTTTTCAAGCAGGCGAATGCAGCCCGCATCTTCCAACATTACACATATATTTTTCACCGCATGAAAACACGACGGAGAAGCGTCGATAAACTTCAGCAGCTTTTCGGTGGTTTCAGAAGTCTTTAACATTTCGGTCATTCCTTTCCTTGTTTCTATTCATCATAGCACAAAACAACAAATATGGGTAGAGCTAATTTCAGAAAAAAAAGACCGCCGCGCCGAAACAGCACGACAGTCTTTAAAAAATCAATTCATTTGCACGCATTTCCGATGGCTTCGTTCACGCGCTCGCGCAGATCAGGCAGATAGGACGATGTGCGCGGATAGTTTGCAAACGTCATGCTTTCGCCGTCTCCGAGCAGTTTTAAGACGCTTTCGCGCCCGAGCTTTTCTTCGGCGAGCGACAACGCGCGCATATCATAAAGCGCCATGGCGAAAACCTTTTGCCGCAGCGACGGCAGCGGGCCGTTTTCGCCGGGATAGACGGAAAATCCGTCGCCGCCCGGGAACGCGCCGCCTGCGTCCGTCACCTTGAGCGGATCGATAACCGCTTTGGAGAGCTGCGAGTTCCAGAAGTTATAGCCCCAGTGCAGGAAGCCCGTGATGTGATACTTCCACATCTGCACGCCCAAAATGCGATTGCGGTTTGAGGGCATCGCGAGGAAACGGTTGCCCACGTCCACGCACTGGCCACAACAGGTGTACGCCCACAGATCCGGCACATCGTTTTCGATAAACGGCGTGATATGATTCGTCGCGACGACGGGGTGCTTGACGAGCCCCTCCGTGTAGTAATCATACGACGAGAGCGCGTCGCGCAGAATGCAGCCGGGTAAATACGGCTCCACAACAGCTTTCGCCTTTAAGTAGTCCGCCTTGTGCTCCTCGCTCGGCTCGTCCGAAATGTGGAACATAAGGTCACTTTTTTCAACGCCTACTTCTTCAAAGAATGTAAGCAGCTGCGGCAGCAGCGCATGCAATAATGCCGCGTATTCCGGGTCGGTTGCCGCAGTATGCCAACCGAATTTCAGCTTGCGTTCGCCGTTTTCGGTGACGTAAATATTCGGCGCACATTTTGCACCCCACTGTGTGAAGAAGTGGGAAATCTCAAACTTAGAAATGCCGCAGTCCTTTGCGGTTTCCACCCAGCGGGCAAGCCTTGCGAAATCAAAATGATAACCCGCGTCGTTCTTTGTGATCTCCACAAGCTGCGTGCACGGACGTTCTTTGCCGATCTCGGTATCGAGCGCGGGAGTGAACACCGGCGTCAGGATCATGTTCATGCCGTGTTCCGATGCCATGCGCATATACTTGTCTAACAATGCCCAGTGCTCTTTTGAGTAAATCTCCACGCCGTAGCGCGCTGCGATGCAGTCGCCATGGAACCACTGCGTGAACGTGAGCTTCTGCTCCGGCAAAGTGACCGGCACGACCGTCAAACGGAAAATTTCGCTTTTGCCGTTTGCGCTGATCTCCACGGGGTAATCGCCGCCCGCGGCATCGTCGTTCACTTTGAGGCTCACCCACAGCACCTCGCGGCCGTTGACGTTCACCGCGCCGTCCGTGACGGGATACAGCACATCCGGAAACGTGCTCGGTTCTGTTGTGATGTAGTCATCATCGAACCTGTCCGGGTACGCGGAAAGCGTGCACGGCACATAGCCCTCGCGGTACACCGCCACTTTAACGGGTGCATCGGTGCGCACCTCAATGTAGTGCTCGCCCTCGCCCGTGACGATGGCCTGAAACGCGGTCTCTTCTCCGCGCAGAGCGCTCGCCTTCGGGTACGGCGCAAAGGTCTTTTCTTCCTGCGCCATGACTTTTTCCATCGGTGAAAGAAGCTGGATCGTTGTCTGCATGGATTTTTCCTCCCCTAAGTTGACCGTGTCAAACTGTGTAAAATCCGGTATATAACGTTCGCCGGCGGCGCTGCGCTTTTGGCAGAAGCCGGGCAAACCCAGTTCCAACATATAATTTTGTACTTTGCGGCTCTCCCGCAGGGTGATGCGGCGGTTGATGTCCGCAAATTCCGGCTCGCGCAAAACACGTCCCATCGGCGTATACTGGCTCATCAGGCTCACGGGCACGCCCGGGAAATGCTGTTTGATGAGCTCCAGCGCCTGCATGGAATTGCGCGTGTGGCCGGGCAAAATGAGCTGCCGAATGATGATGCCCTTTTGCAGCATGCCGTTTTCGTCGTACACATTTTCGCCCGTCTGTCGCACCATTTCATGAATGGCAGCAAGCGCCGTTTCACAGTAGTGCGGCGCATTGGAAAGCCGCACGGCGAGATCGTCGTCCGCATATTTGAAATCCGGCAGGTAAATGTCGACGAGCCCCTCTAACATGCGCAGTGTCTCGACCGATTCATACCCGCCGCAGTTGTAGACAACGGGCACGCGCGGCTTATAGATGCGCAGCGCTTCGGCAATTTGCGATGCAAAGTGCGTCGGCGTAACAAGGTTGATGTTGTGCGCGCCCATAGCTTCGAGTTTTTTTATCGTCTCGATAAATTCTTCAACCGTAAAATCCTTGCCGTGTAGGCTTTTACCGGAGATCTCGCTGTTCTGGCAAAACGCGCAGCGCAGCGAGCAGCCGGTAAAAAAGATCGTGCCACTGCCGCGCGTACCGCTGATGGGCGGCTCCTCCCAGTAATGGAGCTTCGCGCGCGCAATGTGCATTTTGTCGCCGCTTTGGCAGTAGCCGCGCATTATTTCACGGTCAACACCGCATTTTCGCGGGCACAGTGTGCAAACGCTCATGCGTTTTGTTCCCTGAGCATCAGGAACCCGGCGTTAGAGCCGCGCTTGCCGCGCGTCACGCGGTGTGAAAACAGCAGGTCGCTGTTGCACATGGTGCACACGCCGCCCGTTGTGATGTGCTCGGGCAGCACGCCTGCACCTAATAGGAACGCACGGTTGCACGCCCAAAGATCAACGTGGAATTTGCCGTTGCCGTCGTCCGTGACGAATTTGTCGCTGTCGGGCAGCGCGAGGAATTCTTCCGCACACGGGGCGTCCACCTCAAAGCACTCCTTTGCAATGGACGGACCGATGGCCGCGAGCAAATCCTCGGGGCGGGTATCGAATTCCTCCTGCATTTTCTCTACGGTAGCTTTTGCCATGCCGTTCACCGTGCCGCGCCAACCGGCGTGCGAAAGCCCAATGGCGTGATGAATGGGGTCGTAGAAGTAAAGCGGCACACAGTCCGCCGCGTAAATGAGCAGCGGCAGATTCGGCTCATCCGTCACAAGGCCGTCCACGCTTTCCATGTCCTTCGGCTTCCAAATACCTGTGCCGGCGTTCTTCATCGTGACACGGCGCACGTTCGTGTGGTGATCCTGCGCGCCCGCCGTTATATTCTCTACAGGGATATTCGCCGCTTGAGCGATGAGACGGAAATTCTCTTTTACATTTTCGTCGCTGTCGCCGCGGTTGAAGCCGAGGTTCATAGCAGCAAACTCTTCTTCACTCACGCCGCCGATGCGCGTGGAGAAGCAGTGCGTAAGGTACGGGATATTCTCCCACGCCTTAAACGTCAGCAGTCCCACACCGTTTTCCTTGATTGTCAGATGCATATCGGCGATGTCTGCGTTTTCGGCGCGGCGCGGCTTTTCGATTTTCGGCAGCGGAATGGATTTGCGGCTCACGATAATACCCTCATACTTCTGCTTCACGCGCAGCTGACCGCAGAATTCGTAGCCGCACTTTTCGCACTTAAATGTACTGCGCAGACTCTTGTTTTTCACAGTCCATTTGCCGCGGCGCTTTGCTTCGCCGCCGCATTTTTCGCACGTGAAATGCAGATGCTCCTTTTCGATCAACGGGCTGTTCACGTCACAGATATACGTCGTTTTAAACGTGATGCGTCTGTAAAACTCCGGGTCCTTGCAGTCCTGAATGAACGGGCGGAACGTATCCTTTGTGTAAATGCGCTCCAGCACCATAGCGGACAGCACGCTGTCGTCGAGCGCGCGGTGGTGGTCGAGCGCGCCGTCATCAATGGAAAGCAGCTCTGCCGCTTTGGAAAGTCCAAGCTGCTCCTTGCCGTCCTCGCCAAGGCGCTTTTCCACGTATTGCTGTAAATCGACATAGCGCTGCAAAAACGGAACGGTCTCCCCGCCGCCGAAATAGCGGCAGTTTTCAATCAGCGCCAGAATGTCCGACGTGCCCCACGTGGCAATCACGCAGTCGCCCGCCCATTTTTTGAAGCGGCTCATCACCTGCATGTACGGGCGCGCGTCCAAAAGATTCGCATCCGTAATGTTGGTGAGGTCCGAGATAATCGCGCTGATCTTTTTTGTCACCTGCGGTTTGACAAAGCAGGAAAACCGGTCTGTGATATTCAGTTGTGCATCGAGCTTGACAGCGCCGAACTCGATAATCTCATTGATAAAGCCGTGGAGACGGCGGCTGTACGCACCGTTCCACTCCAGATCCAAAATAACGATATTCATTGGCTCTCCATGTGTCTTTTCCGTTGGTCAGGTTTATAAATTACTTCTTTTTCGCAGCTTGCTTCATGCGCAGCTCTTTGCTCAGCACCATTTTGCGCATGCGGATGCTCTTCGGCGTGATCTCCACAAGCTCGTCGTCCGCGATGAACTCGAGGGACTGCTCCAGAGAGAGCACGGTGTGCGGGGTCAGCTTCAGTGCGTCGTCGGAGCCGGAAGCGCGGGTGTTTGTCGCGTGCTTCTTCTTGCAGACGTTGATGACGATGTCGTCGCCCTTCGGGTTGCTGCCGACAATCATGCCCTCGTAAACCGGCACGCCCGGCCCGATAAACAGGCGGCCTCTGTCCTGTGCATAGAACAGGCCGTAAGCCGTGGACTCTCCGGTCTCGTGTACAACGAGAGAACCGGTGCTGCGCTGCTGAATATCTCCCTTATACGGCTCGTAGCAATCGAACACGTGGTTCATGATGCCGTTGCCGTTCGTGTCCGTAAGGAACTCAGAGCGGTAGCCCATGATGCCGCGGGACGGGATCTTGAATTCAAGGTGTGTGGTGCCGCTGTCGCGGGTACCCATGTTGAGCAGCTCTGCCTTTCTGGTGCCGAGCTTTTCCATGACCGCGCCGACGTAGTTATCCGGAACTTCAATCATCAAAAGCTCCATCGGCTCCAGCTTCTTGCCGTTTTCTTCCTTGAAAATAACGCTCGGGCGGGAGACCTGGAATTCGTAGTTCTGGCGGCGCATCTGCTCGATAAGAATGGAGAGGTGCAGCTCGCCGCGGCCGGATACCTTAAACGTATCGGCGGAATCAGTCTCTTCCACGCGCATAGCAACGTTCGTTTCGACCTCCTTAAACAGGCGGTCGCGCAGGTTGCGGGAGGTGACATATTTGCCCTCGCGGCCCGCAAACGGGGAATTGTTGACCATGAACATCATAGAAACGGTCGGCTCGTCGATCTTGACGAACGGCAGCGGCTCCACGTGCTCCGGGTCGCAGGCGGTCTCACCGATGTTGAGGTCTGCCATGCCGGAAACGGCCACGATGTCGCCGAGCTCTGCGCTCTCTGCGTCCACGCGCTTGAGGCCCTCAAACTGGTAGAGCTTCGTAATGCGCGCGTTGCGTTTTTCGTCGCTTGTGCTGCTGCAAATGGTAACGGTCTGGCCGACCTTTACGGAGCCGCGCTCCACTCGGCCGATACCGATACGGCCGACGTACTCATCATAGTCAATGTTGGAGAACAGCACCTGCGTCGGGCCGTCAAGGTCACCCTCCGGCGCCGGAACATCGTTTATAATGGCTTCAAACAGCGGCTTCATGTCCGTGCCCTTTTCGTCCGGCTGGTTCATGGCGTAGCCGTCACGTGCGGAAGCGTAGACCACCGGGAAATCGAGCTGGTCTTCGTCTGCACCGAGCTCAATGAAGAGGTCAAGCACTTCGTCCACGACTTCAAGCGGACGTGCGCCCGGACGGTCGACCTTATTGACGACAACGACCGGCTTTTTGCCAAGACCAAGCGCCTTCTTTAAAACAAAGCGCGTCTGCGGCATACATCCCTCAAACGCATCGACAAGCAGCAGAACGCCGTCTACCATCATCAGAATGCGTTCCACCTCACCGCCGAAATCGGCATGGCCCGGGGTATCAACAATATTGATTTTGATGTCATTGTACATGACAGCTGTGTTTTTGGAGAGGATCGTAATGCCGCGCTCACGCTCCAAATCACCGGAGTCCATGACGCGCTCGGTTACGGCTTCGTTGCTGCGGAAAACGCCGCTCTGGCGCAGAAGCTGGTCCACAAGGGTGGTCTTGCCGTGGTCAACGTGTGCAATAATGGCTACGTTGCGCAAATTTTCTCTTTTTCCCATCTTTATCAATCCCTTTCTTTATCGTTCTTAACTTCAAACTGCTTCAAAAAATTCAAAACCGGCCGCGCCGTTTTGCATGCGCGGGATACGGCAAAAAACGGATTAAAAACTCGGTTTGCTCGTTAACCGAAATATTATACCACTTTTCGCGCGTTTTGTGAATATGTTCCGCCTTGGCGAAACCGCTGAAATATTGGGTTTTTGCGTTTTTTCTTTTGTCCTGCTTTCCTTGACGGCGGGCTTTGTTCGTGCTATTCTTGTATTGATTTTGAAACAGAGGAGTGCAAAACCTTGAAGAGGATCTTGAATTTCGGCTCACTCAATACAGACTATGTTTATAAGGTCGACCACATTTTGCAGGGCGGTGAGACCATTCAAAGCGAAAGCCGCACCGTGTTCCCGGGCGGCAAGGGGTTAAACCAGTCCATTGCGCTTGTGCGGGCGGGGCTTTCCGTCTGCCATGCGGGGCTCATCGGCACGGACGGCGAGCACCTGCGCGATTTATTGAACCAAAACGGCGTAGATACCTCCCTCATCGAAACGCGCGATATGCCGGGCGGGCACACCGTCATTCAGGTCAGCCGAGAGGCACAGAACGCCATTCTGCTTTTCGGCGGCTCCAACGGGGCTGTGGATGAAGCATATGCCGACCGCGTGCTTGCGCAATTCGGCGCAGACGACATTCTTCTGCTGCAAAACGAGATCAGCGCGCTGCCGTATATTCTTGAAAAAGCCCATGCGCGCGGCATGGAGATCTGGCTCAATCCGTCCCCGATGAACGAAAACGTTTTAAAGTGCAATCTGTCGCTCGTTTCCGTGTTCGTTTTGAACGAAGTGGAGGGCGAACAGCTGACCGGCACAAAGATTCCCACCGCTATTTTGGATAAGCTTCTTCAAAAATACCCGCACGCCGCCGCAGTCTTAACGCTCGGCAGTAAAGGCGCGTGGTACGCCAAAGAAGATAAGCGCGCGTTTGCCCCGGCGGAGCTTGTCCGTGCGGTCGATACCACCGCGGCCGGCGATACGTTTACGGGCTATTTCATGCGCGGTATGCTGGATGGGCTTTCGCCGAAAAAATCGCTGATCCTCGCGGCAAAAGCCGCTGCCATTGCGGTCTCGCGCCCCGGTGCCGCACCGTCTATTCCCCTATATGCAGAAGTTACGAACGAAAGGAACTGAAAATATGAGTGATTTCAGAGTTGCAGTACGCAGAACGAACGAGTGGGACGGCCCGTCCATGCTCAAAATTTACACACCCTACGTCGAAAAGACACACTACACGCCTGACACCGAAGTGCCGACGCTCGCCGAATACGTGCAGCGCATCGACACCTATACATACGGCCGTATGTGGATTCTGACGGAGATCAACAACCAGACGGCGGGATTCTGCTTTTTGACCGACCGCGATATTCCGAAAGACGACCTGTTCTCCGCCGACGCACAGCTGTACGTCTCCGAAAAATGTCTGCACAGCGGCGTGGGCACGTCTTTATACAGCCTGATGCTGGACATCATGCACCATGCAAATTACCGCCGCGTTACAGCGCACATCAATCTGCCGAACGATGCCGCCGTGGCATTCCACAAAAAGATGGGGTTTCACGAGGTCTCCGAAACGGACGGTGTTCTTTTAATGGAGCGCGCCATTGAGCCGGAAGACCCGAACGCAAAGCGCTTCACGAAAGCCTACCTCATCTTAGCGCAGGATTACGAGGCCGCGCGTGAGCACGCCGCCACATTTGTTAAAGAAGGTACGGTGGTATAATGGGCCCCTACGAATACGAAGTGGCGAGCATCGACGGCGACTACGCCGTTTTGCGCCGAACGGACAATGACACGCACGATGAAATTCTGGTCGCTCGCGCGCTTTTGCCGGAGGAGATCGACATCGGCACCGCGCTGCACTACGAAATGTTCACTTATTCCATCGTTTAACATTTAATTATTGGCAAAAATAGCCAAATATTTTTCCCACTGATTTGGGTAAACCGTTCATTGAACTCGCGTTGCTTTCTTGGTACAATGATACTTGTAAACTAACACGCAGCGAAGAGGTTCTACAAACGCGGTTTACCCTTATTTTCTACGGAACGGTTTACCTTAATCTTTTTTAGGAGTTGTTGTATCATGTCCAAACCGTCCGGTGCCATCGACATGACGCAGGGCAAACCGATCAACCTGATGCTTCGTTTTGCGCTGCCCATGATGATCGGCAGTATTTTCCAGTCGCTTTATTCCATGGTGGACTCCGCCGTGCTCGGCCGCTTCGTCGGCTCGCACGCACTGGCCGCCATCGGTGCCACCACGTCCACAACGGGCCTCATCCTGCTGCTTGCAACCGGCGTGACGAGTGCCGTTTCCATCGTGCTTTCGCAATACGTCGGCGCAAACGACAACGACCGCGTGCGCAAGGGCATCGTCGCCTCCGGGTGGATCACCCTTTTGCTCGGCGTTGTTCTGGGTCTCATCAGCGTTTTCGCCGCGCGGCCGCTCATGCAGCTTTTAAAAACGCCGGAAGACGTCATCGACATGTCCGTTCTGTATATTCAGATTGTCTGCGGCTGCGGCATCGCACAGTTTGCGTATAACGCCGCGGCATCTATCCTGCGCGCACTCGGCGACAGCAAAACACCGCTGTATTTCCTCATTCTGTGCTCCGTTTTGAATGTTATCCTCGACCTCATCAGCGTCATTGGTCTCAACATGGGCGTTGCGGGTGTCGCCGTTGCAACGGTCGGCTCGCAGGCCATCTCCGCCGCCATCTGCATCCTCGTCATGTTCCGCAAATACCCCGATCTGATGCCGAAGCGCCACACCCTGCGCCTGGATATGCCCGTCAGCCTTAAAATATTCGGCATGGGTGCGCAAATGGCTCTGCAAAGCCTGTTTCTTTCCGTCGGCATGATGGTTATTACGCGCGTCATCAACGGCTACGGCTCCAACGTCGTCGCGGCGTTCACCGTCGGCAGCAACGTGCAGAACCTCGCCGTGATGCTGTTCAGCAATTTCTCGTTCGGCTTTTCCGTCTATGTCGGGCAGAACTTCGGCGCGAAAAACGCAGAGCGCATCAAGCTTGGCGTGCAGCAAATCTTCCTTCTTGTCGGCGGTCTGAGCATTTTTGCAGGTGCGCTGACACTCATTTTTTCTGAGCTGCTCGTCTCGCTGTACGTCAAGCCGAACGAGACCGAAGTCATCGCGTATTCACTCGAATTCATCCGCATTCAGGCGTGGTTCTTCCCGTTCCTCGGATGGATCTGGCTTTATAACAGCACCGTCAAGGGCATGGGCAAAATCAACATTTCCATGGTCTCCTCCGTTGTGGAGCTGTGCAGCAAGATCGGTCTCTCGTTGCTTCTGCCCATCTGGATCGGCACCACAGGTATTTGGTTTGCCGCGCCGATCGGCTACATTCTGGGCATCATCCCGCTGCTCATCTACTATTACAGCGGCCGCTGGAAAAAGCTGCTCACCGTCCCCGCCGCAGAACCCGCAAAGGCGTAAAATACAACAAAACGGCAAAAGTCCGAAGCACCTAAACCGTGTTTCGGACTTTTTATTCTATCTTAAAATTTCATCCCAGCATCACGTCCAAAAGCATCATTAGTGCAAAGCCCGTCACAATGCCCATTGTCGCCGCATACGGCTGCGCTTTCTGGTTGTGCTGACACTCGGGGATGAGCTCGTGCACCGCGACTAAGATCATCCCGCCGCAAAGGACAGTGCAAACGGCAAAACGGCTTCAATGTACACGGCAAGCAAAGCGCCCAAAACGCCCGCAATTGGCTCCACAAAGCCGGAAGCCTGCCCGATGAAAAAGCTCTTCCTTCTGGAGCACCCCTCACGGCGCAAAGGCAGCGAGACCGCCGCACCTTCGGGAAAATTCTGCAAGCCGATGCCCACGGCCACCGTCACGGCACCCATCAGCGCTTCCGGCGTATAGCCGCCGTTTTTCAGCGCACCGAACGCCACGCCCACAGCGAGCCCCTCCGGAATGTTGTGCAGCGTGATGGAAAGCACCAACAAAATGATGCGGTTCAGCCGTGCGTTTTTCTCGCCCTGCGCCAAAGCGGAGCGCCGCTGCGCGTAGGTCACGCATTTATCGGAGCCCCACATGAACAACGCACCGCAGAGAAACCCGAGTGTCGCCACCAAAAACGCAGGCATGCTTCCCGCCGCCTCCGCGCGCTCGATGGCCGGCTGCAAAAGTGACCAAAAGCTCGCCGCAACCATCACCCCGGCGGCGAAGCCGAGCATCAAATTGAGAATTTTGGGGTTCGGCGATTTGAACAGCACCACCGTGGCAGCACCAAGCGCCGTGACGAACCATGTCCCCAGCGTCGCCAACAACGCATAAAATACAATATCATTCATTTTCAGCCCTCCTGATTTTATTATATGGAGAGGGAAAAAATGGGTGAAAAAAGCACGCGGTTTTTAAAGCCGCGTGCTTGCCGTATTAAATTGATCGGATAATCTTCCACGCTTCCGTCAGCCGCTCCAAGCTCCACGCGGCGTTCGCGGGGCTGGTGCTCGGCAGAACCGTTTCCGGCAGGTCGATCTCTTTCGCCAGATATTTTTGATACAGCTTGTGCGCCATTTGACCGTTTGTACACACATGCGTGATGTTCGCTGTCGATAAAATCACGGAAAGATCATTCGGCATAACGTTTTTGATGCTCGCGTCAGCTGAGCCCGTTACGTCGCACGAGGCAATAACGTCCCACAAGGCAACTTTATGCTTTAGCAAAAGCGCCTTCTTTTCGGGGACATCCCCCGGCACCGGTTCACCGAAAACCGCGCTCAAGACGCGCCAAAAGCGGTTTTGCGGGTGCCCGTAGAAAAACGCCGCTTTTCTCGACTGCACAGACGGAAACGAGCCCAAAACGAGTACGCGGCTGTTTTCGTCGAACACCGGCGGAATTTCGTGCTGCACCATCAGTGTACCTTCTCGGCAAAATCCTTCTTGCGCTGCTCGTAGGCCTCCATGTTTTCCGCTTCAAACGCAAGCTTCACATCGCCCGCGCCCATCAGGTTCAAAATGTACTTTGTAAACGGCGGATTCAAAACCAAGATCGGCCCCACAAGGTATGTGCCGAAGAAGTTGTTTACGCGGATACCCTCGTATTTCGCCTTTATATTGAGCCCCACACCTTTGTTTTTCACGAACAAGCCGTGCGATTCATCCGGCGTGTAGGCCATCGTGAACTGCGTCTTAAAGCCCATGATGACATTGCCGTCAAATTCGCCCTCAAAGTCGCTGTTGTGGCGGTGCATCATATCGCGCTTTGCGTACAAACGATAAAGCCCAAGGCACTCTACGTGGCTGCCGTCCTCGTTTTCAATGTAATCGCCGAAGATTTCGAGCGCATTGCCCGTGAAAAGGAACACCGTGCCGTCGTCAATGGCTTTTTGGATTTTCTCCTTCAGCGGCATCAACTTGCGGATGACCTGCTCCTGCATACGCTCCGTCATGGGACCCATATACACAAGGTTCATTTTTTCTTCGGTAAAGCGCACATCGTCGCTGAATTTCGTGCGGATAAACTCCGCTTCCGGCAGCGTTTTTTCAAGGTAGACCATGTTGTACGCGTCGCCGAACAGGTTGCAGAATTCCGGGAAAAGGACTTCTATTTTCATTTCGTCTCGCCCTCCTTCTCACGTTCGATCATCTTATCGCGAATGTCATTTGCCAAACGAATGGTGTATACGTCGTACAGAATAAAGACTGTGTCCGCTTCTTTCGAGACCGCCGCAGGCGTATCGCTTTCATCGCGCATGTGCACGATCTTCTCCGCCGGCACACCGGCCAGAAGCGTGCGCACATACGTATCGTGGTGGCGCGCACCGGCAATAACGACCTGCACGATGCTCGGGTCATTTAAAAACTCAAAATCGGTGTCGTAGAACCACGCGGTGTTCTCCACGGTGTGGCGCGCATCGAAGTAGTCGTCGAGAAACATCACAACGGACTTTTTGCCCGGCGCGTTACGGATATTTTCAAACGCACGGGAGCACGCAATGGGATTCTGCCCCTTTGCAAGGTGCAGAATGTACTTTCTGCCGTTCACTTCTTTTTCGGAGTAACGCGTCTCGCTGATGCCCATTTTCTCCATGGAATTGCGAATTTTTTCTTCGGAAAGGCCGAATTCACGCAGCGTCGCAATGGCGGCAAGGGCGTTATAAATATTGATGTTCGTACTGTTCAAAAGCGGGTATTCCGATTTTTTGCCGCCCACCGCCACGTTCATTTTCATGTCTTTCTTATCGATATCCGTTGCAAGGTAGTCGCTGTCCGGCGAGCGGTAGCCGCAGGCTTCGCAGTGCACACGGCCGATATGATGGTAGCGCACAATGTCGTGCACAAGCGGGCCGTGGCATTTGGGGCAGGCAGGCACATCATTTACAATATTGTCGCATTCCTTTTTGTCCGTGTCAAGGTGGTCGATGCCGAAATACACGCGGTCGTTTTCGGGCTTAATGGAACTGCAAAGCGGGTCGTCGCCGTTCAAAACGAGCTTTGTGCCCTTCGGAATTTCCTTATTCAGGATGTCGAGGATAAACTCCGCGTGCGCGTTGCGCTTATAAGAATCACGGAAAATGTTCGTGCACAGCACAATGTCCGGCTGCATGTAGGGGTAAATGTTCGGCGCAGAGCGCTCATCGAGCTCAAACACCGCAAGGTCACACTTCGGCTTGCCGAAAAAGTGACTGTTCGCAATGAGCGTAGATGCCACGCCGGTCGCGACATTCGTGCCGGAGCGGTTGCACATGAACTCGATGCCGTTATCTTCCAAAACATCCTCGATCATGTTCGAGACAGTCGTTTTGCCGTTCGTGCCCGTAATGCCGATGATCTTCTTCGGTTTCGGCATGCGCCCGATAAAATCCGGGCACAGAATAATAGCCCAAGAACCCGGCATAGACGTGCCCTTTCGCCCGATGAGCTTTAAAACCAGCGCCGTACCGCGGGCGAACATCAGCGCAAAATAAAAGCGTAAATTTCGTTTCATTTTCTTCATTCCTTAAATTTGAATTTTCCGTTTATCGATACGCATGATTATACTACTTTTAGACGTGAACTGCAAGATGAAGTGCAAGATAACGCCGTTTTGAATTGTTTCGGCTCTGAAATTGCGAATATTTAGGAATTTTTCATAATCACGGATTGATTTTTCACAAAAAAGACTGTATGATAAAGAAAAGCAATCCATTAACTTAGGAGGAGTTCACCATGAAAACTTTACCCGTAGCGGTACAGGTTTATTCTGTCCGCGATGACGCTGAGCGCGATTTTAAGGGCACCATGCAGAAAATCAAGGACATGGGCTATGACGGCGTTGAGCTTGCAGGCCTTTATGGCATGAAGCCGGCGGAAGTCAAGGCGATTTTGGAAGAAGTGGGCCTCGTTCCGCTTTCCGCACACGTTCCGTTCCAGGAGCTCGAAGCCGACATCGAAGGCACGGTCGCACAGTATAAGGAGATCGGCATGCAGTACATTGCCATCCCGTATCTGATGGAAGAAGATCGTCCGGGCACCGAGAAGTTCCTCAAGAACATTGAGACCTTCAAGAAGATCGGCGAAGCCTGCAAGAAAGTCGGCATCACACTGCTTTACCACAACCACGATTTCGAGTTTGTAAAGATGCCGAACGGTCAGTATGCACTCGATTATATCTATACCGAGATTCCCGCTGACCTGCTCCAGACCGAGCTTGATATCTGCTGGGTCAAGGTCGCCGGCGAAGAGCCGGTCGATTACATCAAGAAGTACGCCGGCCGCGCACCGGTCGTCCACCTCAAGGACTTCTACAAGGAAGGTAAGCCGGCCAACATGTACGAGCTCATCGGCATTGAGACCGAGAAGAAGGAAGAAACCGGCAAGTTCGAGTTCCGTCCGGTCGGCCACGGCATGCAGAACATTCCGCCGGTGCTCGATGCAGCACTGGAAGCCGGCTCCAAGTGGGTCGTTGTCGAGCAGGATCAGTCTTATGACACCCCCGCTCTCGAAGCCGTGAAGATGAGCCGCGATTACCTCAAGGGCCTCGGCTGGTAATTTTGCTTTAAGTAAGACATAAGAATACATATTTTCAAGGCGTACTTTCTCTCCGGAAGTGCGCCTTAATTATATTCGCCTGTCGGCGAATGCTATGGTCCTTCGGACAATAAAAAGAAAAACGGCTCCCGGCGCATGAAAGCACCGTGGAGCCGCGTATGTATAAGCGAGATATTATGCGTCCTTCTTTTCCTCTTCGTCTTCCGGCGGAAGCACGGATGCGCAGTGCGGGCATTTCGTCGCGCCGATCTTCACGTCATCCATCAGGCAGTACGGGCAGGTTTTCGTGGTAGGAGCCGTTTGTTTTCCCCTCAAAATTTCCGATATTGCTGCGGTTTTCGACAGTTTTTTCTTGCAGAAGTATTGTTGAAAACCGTGAAATATGCTATACTGTTTTATACTTTTCCGAGATATACATAGGACGCTCGATGGTTTAAGGAGATGCACGCATGGCATATAAGATCTGGCTTTTTCTATGGTACTTTGTGCTTGCTTCCTTCTGCGGCTGGGTCGCAGAGGTGGGGTACATCGGCATGGTATACCGAAAATTCAAAAACCCCGGCATGCTGAACGGCCCGTACTGCCCGCAGTACGGCCTGATGATTGCGCTGCCGTGGGCGGCATTGACGGCGCTGCATTGGCAGACGTCGTTTGTTGCCACGCTGTTTTTCTGCCTGATTTCAAGCTTCCTTGTGGAATTCACGTTCGCGTGGCTGCTGCGCAAAACAACGCACATCCGCCTGCGTGATTACTCCAAATTCAAGTGGAATATCAAGGGTTACGTTTCCGTGCCCGTCGCCACTGTGCGCGGCGTGTGCTTCTCGTTCATTGTGATGTTCATCGTGCCGGTACTCACGTCACTTCTGCACTACGTCAACCGCACCGTCGGCTGGGTCATCCTCTATGCCGTCCTCGGCATCATGCTGCTCGACATCATCATCACGTCCATCACCGTGCAGCGCTTGAATCACCAGTTTAAACGCTTATCCGAACTCGGAGACCGCGTGCGCGAGGCGAGAAACGCCCTCGGCAATGCCGTCACCGGCGGCGCCATCGGCGCAGCGGAGGCCATCGATGACCTCGACCTGCAAAAGAAGCTTCAGGAAGCACAGAAGACCGCCGACGAAAACTACACGGCACTCCTCAACAAATCGAACTTCTTAAAGCGCCGCTTCATGAGCGCCTCGCCGGATATGACGAACGAGCAGTACGAAAAGGAATTAAAAGCGTACCGCATCACGACGGAAGAGCGCAAAAAGCGCTCCGCCGAACGCTGGAAGCGCAATCGCTATGAATATGAAGCTACATTCGAAAACCCGGAAGACCGCCCGTTTGCGTTCGGCATGAACTTCACAAAACTCTTCTGGATCTTCTTCATCGGCTGCCTTGCCGGTTTTGTGCTTGAAGAATGCTGGGCGTTCTTCATCGCGCACCAGATTGAGCTGCGCGTCGGCCTTGTGTACGGCCCATTCCAGCCCATTTACGGCGGCGGCGCAGCCATCATCACGCTATGCCTGTATAAGCTCTACAAGCAGGACGACATCGTCATTTTTGTTGCCAGCGGCATCATCGGTGCGGCGTTCGAATATCTGTGCAGTTGGGGACAGGAGATGCTGTTCGGCACCGTTTCGTGGGATTACAGCGGCACGCCGTTCAACATTGACGGCCGCACAAACTTGATGTTCGCGCTCATCTGGGGCACGCTCGGCCTTATCTGGATCAAAGAAATTTACCCTGCCATGTCGCGCATGATTGAAAAAATTCCGAAGCGCCCGGGCGCTATCCTCACCATTTTGCTCGTTGCGTTCATGCTGTTTGACGGGTTCATCTCCTGCGCCGCGCTGACCCGCGCCAACGAGCGCGCCGAGGGCATCCCCGCCACAAGCTCGTTCCAAATGTTCCTCGATAAGCACTTGGACGACAACTACCTCGCGCTCGTCTACCCGAACATGCAGAAGGTCAACGAAGACGGCACGAAAAGCGAACCGCTGAAAGACACGGTAAAGAACACGTAAATGCAATCCGTCCATACTGCGGCAAAGAAATTTGAAGCTGTTTCATCACGAATTAAAAGGAATCCACCGTATCGCTTTCACACATACGGTGGATTCCTTATTTTATCGTATTATTTTTGATTCAGCGTACGCTTTCTACAAACGTTCTGAACGCTTTTCTGCCCTCTGCCGTGCATTTGTAGACGCCTGCGTTCTCCAGCACCTTTACAAACACCTTTCCCACTTCCTGCTGCAAGATGTGCTCGGCATTCGCTTCGTTCATTTCCGGGTGGTCGCGCTTCACCTGCGCTGCCCACTCCGCGTGCTTTGCAATGCTCTCCACGCTTGAAACATCGCCGTTTTTCAGCATCACATCTTTCAGGGTCTTCAGCTCGTCTTTCAGTCTGGACGGCAAAACCGCGAGACCCATAACTTCAATGAGGCCGATGTTCTCTTTCTTGATGTGATGATATTCGTCGTGCGGGTGGTATACGCCGAGCGGATACTTTTCCGTCGTAATATTGTTGCGCAGCGCAAGATCGAGCTCGTATACGCCGTCCACACAGCGCGCAATCGGCGTGATGGTGTTGTGCGGCTCGCCGTCCGTCTCCGCAAAAATGAACGCGTCCTCGTCCGTGTAGCTTCTCCACGCTTTCAATACATGGTCGGCCGCGTCAATCAGGCGATCCGGGTTTTTATGGCGCAAACGCAAAACAGATACCGGCCAGTTCAAAATGCCCGCTTCCACATCTTCAAAGCCGTGCAGCGTGCAGTGCTCCTCCATGTTCGCGCGCGCCATCGCGAACGTATAGTGGCCGCCCTGGTAGTGGTCGTGTGTCAAAATGGAACCGCCAACGATGGGCAAATCGGCATTAGAACCGAGGAAATAGTGCGGAAACTGCTCCACAAAATCAAACAGCTTGCGGAACGTGCTCTTGTCAATCTGCATCGGCACATGCTCGCCGCAGAACACAATGCAGTGCTCATTGTAGTACACATACGGAGAATACTGCAAAAACCAATCCGCATGGTTCACCGTGATCGGGATTGCGCGGTGGTTCTGTCTTGCCGGGTGGTTCATTCGGCCCGCATAACCGATATTCTCCTTGCACAGCATACAGGCAGGATAACCGGAAGCCTTCATTTTCTTTGCCGCAGCAATGGCCTTCGGATCTTTTTCCGGCTTTGAAAGGTTGATGGTAATATCAATCGCACCGAAACGCGGGTCGTTATACACCCACTTTAAATCGCGCGCCACACGGTCGCGGCGGATATAATTGCAGTCGCCGCAAAGCTTATAGAACCAGTCCGTCGCCTTTTCCGGGGATTCCTTGTAAAGTGCGCGAAATGTACGGTTCACATCGGACGGGCGCGGTGTCAAAAGGCCCATCAGTTTCGTGTCAAATAAATCGCGGGACGTCGCACCGTCCTCGATGATGCCGCGCTTTACGGCTTCGTCGCAAAGGCCGTCCAGCAAAAGTGCCAGGTTTTCGCTCTGCTCCGCTTCCTCATCCGCGTAATCCTCTTCACAAAGCGCCTCCAATAAACGGTTGCGCGTGTAAATCATGTCTTCCGCTTCGATGAGCCCCGTGCGCACGCCGTATTCGACAAGCGCCTTGATTTTTCCGAAAAGCATACTTTTTACCCCCGTATAGCTAAAAATTCAGAAGGAGAGCGTAAAAATCAGCGCATCCTCTCTTGGTTCAGTATAAAAATTGCGGCGCACGCCCGCTTCCGTAAAGCTGAGCGAACGGTACATCGCAATGGCCGGCAGGTTTAATGTTCGCACCTCCAGCGTGATGAAAACGCCGCCGTTTTCCCGCGCTTTTTCGATCAGCGCCGCCATGAGTGTTCTGCCCACACCATGGCCGCGAAACTCCGGGAACACCGCAATGTTGTCCACATAGCTTTCGCCGAGCACCGTGTGCATGCCGCCGTAGCCGAGCACCTCATCTTGCTGCATCGCCACCAAAAAGCACGCGGCAGGGTTATCAATCTCCTCCGTCAGGCTTTTTTCGCTCCACGGTTCCGAAAAGCAAAGCTTTTCAAGCTCCGCAAGGCGCGAAACGTGCTCCGCCGTCATCGAAACAATCTGCATAAACGCTCCTTAAAAACCGAGATGCTGCTCAAACGTCTGCAATTCCTCGCAGATCTTGTCGCGGCACTTGCGGTAGGTATTTAGGTCCCCGCCGTAGGGATCGTCAATGTAATGCGGCACGTAAATTTTCTCCGCCGGCACACCCGCCTGCATCAAAATATACGCGTGGGTTTTCGACATCGTGAAATAAACGTCCCACACATCGATTTCTTCCGGCGTAAAGCGGCGCGCAATGTGACCGCTGATGTCCACGCCGATCTCCTTGCAGGCCAGCACCGCATTTTCGCTGGGGTGCTGCCCATCGAGCGCGGAAAGACCGGCGCTTTGGCACATGATGTTCTCAAAGCCGCGCTGCTCCATTTCGCGGCGGAAAATGCCCTCCGCCATTGGGCTTCTGCACGTGTTGCCGGTGCAGACAAACAAAATTTTCATCTTTGATTATAAACCTCGAATACTTCTATAATCGGTCGTATTTCGTCTTCCAAAATGAAAACGCTCCCGAACGACCGCTACCTATCATAGCACAGTTCGGGAGAGAATTCTACTAAGTATTCTTTAATTTTCAATGAATGACAACAAAACAACAACAATAAACAACATTGTGCCGCACAAAGCTGCTGAAAGGCGCACCCGCCTACTTCTTCCTGTAAACCAGAAAGTCAAATTTAATCTCGGTCCCGAGCGCATCGAGCGCGCGCAGACGCTCTCCGCCCTCTACGTCCGTCTTCCAGTAGTACGGCGTCATGGAGAACAACGCTTCAATGTTCTCCCGCCCGTTTACCGTGATAAATTTTTGCACACACGCACGGCCGAGGTATTCAAACCCGTCGTAGGCCGTGTCGTGCTCTTCGTTCTCATACGGCTCTTTGTATAAAACCTCTTTCATGCCGTACAGATGCCGCGCACCCGGCACCGCAAGGATCATTACGCCGCCCGGCTTTAGCACCCTAAAAAACTCCTCCGGCACAATAGGCGCAAAAACGTCCGTCAGCACATCTGCACTGTTTTCCGCACACGGCAGGTGAAATAAACTCGCCACCGCGAAATCGATGCCCTTATATTTGCCCGCAGCCGCTTTCACCGCGAATTTCGAGATGTCCACGCCGGAAACCGAACCGTTTTTCGCTTTGGCTTTTTCATATAAAGCCAAAGTGTAAAAGCCCTCGCCGCAGCCTGCGTCCAAAATAACGCCGTTCTCGGGCAGATATTTGTCCGTCAGCTCCGCCAGTTTGTCACGGAACGCATCGTAGTAGCCGCTGCTCAAAAACACGCGGCGCGCGTCCACCATCTGCTTTGTGTCGCCGGGAATCTTCGCGTGCATCTGCTTTACGGGCAGAAGATGCACATACCCCTGGCGCGCAATATCATAAGAATGTCCGTTTGCGCAGCGCAGCGCGCGGTCTTCTCTTTCCAACGCGCTGCCGCATGCAGGACAGCAAAATATCATCATAAACCCTTAGCCCTTCGCCTGATACCAGCTCTTACCGCTTCCGGCCTCTGCCAGCATCGGCACGCTCAGCTGCACCGCGTTTGCCATTTCTTCTTCCAGAATTTTCTTCACCGTGTCGCTTTCCGCTTCCGGGCACTCCACAATGAGTTCGTCATGCACCTGCAAAATCAGCTTTGCATCGAGCTTTTCGGCTTTCAAACGGTTGCGCACGTGCACCATCGCAATCTTGATGATGTCCGCCGCCGTGCCCTGAATCGGCATGTTGCGCGCCACACGTTCACCGAACGCACGCATGTTGAAATTGGAGCTTGCAAGCTCCGGCAGATAGCGTCTGCGGCCGAACAGCGTCTCCACATAGCCGTTTTTCTTCGCTTCCTCCACCACGCGCTCCATATAGTCTGCAACGCCCTTATAATTGCGCAGGTAATCGTGAATGTAGTCCTCGGCCTCACGGCGGGAAACACCGATGTCCTTTGAAAGCGAGAACGCACCGATGCCGTATACAATGCCGAAATTGACCGCTTTCGCGCGGCTGCGCATCTGCGGGGTCACAAGGTCTTCGGGCATATCGAACACACGCGCCGCCGTCATGGTGTGGATGTCGCGCCCAAGGCGGAAGTCCTCCTGCATCTGCGTGTCGTTTGCCACGTGCGCCAATACGCGCAGTTCAATCTGCGAATAGTCGGCGTCCACAAGCACATTCCCCTCTTTTGCGATGAAGAACCGGCGGAATTCACGCCCAAGCGGCGTGCGCACCGGGATGTTCTGCAAATTCGGCTCAGTCGAGGAAATACGCCCCGTGCGCGTTTCGGTCTGGTTGAAGCTCGAGTGAATGCGCCCGTCCGCCGTGATGGCTTTCAGCAAGCCCTCGCAGTACGTGGAACGCAGCTTCGTCAGCGTGCGGTAGCGCAAAACCTTATCAACTGCCGGATGCACGCCGCGCAGACCCTCCAGCACATCTGCATTTGTGGAGTATCCCTTTTTCGTCTTTTTGCCGTGCGGCAGTCCGAGCTTTACGAACAGCGCTTCGCCCAGTTGCACCGGGGAGTTGATGTTGAATTCATACCCCACGTCTTCATAAATTTCTTTCTGCAGCGCGTCCACCTGCTCAGAAAGCGCCTCGCCGTAGGTTTTTATGGCCTCGCGGTCAACAAGGAAGCCGCTTTCCTCCATCTCGCCCAAAACCAAAGCAAGCGGAATTTCAATGTTCTCCAATAATTCGTGCTGGCCGTTTTCGTCGATGCCCTTTTGCAGCGCCGCACAAACAGCGGGCAGCACAGCCGCCGCCTGCACGTTCACGTCCTCATATGCGGGCACGGCAATGCCGTATTCCGCCGCCAAACGCAGCACACCGTAATCGGAGCCTGAGGGGTTCAAAAGATACGCCGCAAGCTCCGTGTCCATCACGGCGTTTTCAAGGGAAGTCCTCAAATGCAGCGCCGTGCGGTGCAGCTTTTTCAACGCAAACGTGTACTTTTTCGTCACCTTACTGCCGAGGAACGCCTTCAAAAACGCGTCGTCCGCATCCACGACCGCAATCGCCGGCTTGCCCGCGTCAAACTTACCGTTAAACACAAGCTGCTTTAATTCGTCGTTTTCAAACACCGGCACAAAGTACGCCGCCCCCTCGTCCTCACACTGGCCGAGCATCGCTGCGCCGTCTTTATAATTCTTCACGGGCAGCAAAGCCGCTTCTTCGGCCTGTGCGCTGTTCGCCGTCGGCGCCGCGCCGGGAGTCAGGTGCAGGCGTTCCATCAGCTTAAAGAGCTCTAAACGCGTCATGATCTGCGCCGCGGCTGCGGGGTCACCCTCGCCGGGAATATAATGCGCAAGCTCCGTATCGATCGGCGCATTGCGGCGGATGGTGCCGAGGTCGTAGCTCAAAAACGCGTTGTCTTTGGAATTGATCAGCTTCGTTCTCATGCCGGGCTTGATGTCCAGCTCATCTAAATTGTCGTAAATATACTGCAAAGAGCCGAACTTGCGGACCAGCTCGCCCGCACCCTTTTCGCCGATGCCCGCAACGCCCGGAATATTATCCGAGGTATCGCCCTGAATGGCCTTGATGTCGATGAGCTGCTTCGGTTCCACGCCGTACGTCTCTTTGATATACGCCTCATCACACAGCGTCACGGCAGACTGACCGAATTTCGTCGTTGCAAGGCGCACCGTCGTTTTCGGCGAGACAAGCTGCAGGCTGTCCCGGTCGCCGGTCGCAATCATGCACGTATTGTCCGTGTTTTCGCACGTTTCCGCAAACGTGCCGAGAATATCGTCTGCTTCCCAGCCCTCACACGTCACGATTTTATAGCCGAGGTCGCCGAGCAGCTCCTTTAAGACCGGCATCTGCGCCGCAAGCTCCGGCGGCATGCCCTTGCGCTGCGCCTTATAACCCGCATAGGCCTTGTGGCGGAATGTCGGCGCTTTCATATCGAACGCGATGGCCACCGCGTCCGGCTCCGTTTCGTCCTTCACTTTTTCCAGAATATTCAAAAATCCGACAATACCGTTTGTAAACTCGCCGCTTTTCGTTGTCAGCAGCTTAATGCCGTAAAACGCGCGGTTTAAAATGCTGTTGCCGTCCAGTACCAAAAGCTTCACGCTGATCTTCCTTTCCGTTACGGGTCAAAAGACACGTCTTTGTTTTCTATATACACTTTCTCGAGCAATTTATCGAGGTCGCTGAGCGTTTCCAGCTCGCCCGCCATGCGCCGGAATTCCGCTGCACCGCGCAGACCGTGCATGTACCACGCCACATGCTTTCTCGCTTCGCGCATGCCGCGCCCTTCTCCCTTTGCGGCGCACAGCGCATCCATATGCTTTTTAATGACCACAATGCGCTCCGCAAGCGTCGGCGGCGGCATAATGCGCAGACCGCTGCTGAAATAGCCGTTGATCTCCCTGAAGATCCATGGATTGCCGAGCGCCCCGCGCCCGATCATCACCATGTCGCACCCGGTCTCGTTCATCATGCGCACGGCGTCCTGCACGCATTTTACGTCGCCGTTGCCGATGACGGGCACCTTCACGGCTTCCTTCACCTGACGGATAATATCCCAGTCCGCCGGCGGCTCATACATCTGTGTGCGCGTTCTGCCGTGCACGCAAATGGCGTCCACGCCCGCATCTTCGCAATATTTTGCGACCTCCACTGCGTTCACGCTGTTTTCGTCCCAGCCCTTACGAATTTTCACCGTCACGGGCAGGTCGACCGCATTTTTCACGGCACGGACAATGTCCCCACACAGCGGCGGCTTTTTCATGAGGGCGCTGCCGCAGTTATTGCCCGCAATTTTCGGCACAGGGCAACCCATATTGATATCAATAACATCCGGCCCGGCCGCTGCGGCGCGCTTTGCGGCAGATGCAAAGATGAGCGGGTCGTCGCCGAACATCTGGATCGCGACGGGGTGTTCCTTTTCGCCGAGCGTGATAAGCTCCTGCGTTTTTTTATAGTTATACTGCAGCGCTCTCGTCGAGACCATTTCCGTCACGCAGTACGCTGCGCCGAACGAGCAGCAAAGCTCGCGGAACGGCCGATCGGTCGCGCCCGCCATCGGAGCCAGCGCCGCCACACCGTTCAAAGTCAGATTTCCGATTTTCATTTTTATATCCTTCTGATTTTTCTGTATTTTTAATTTTACTTATATTATAATACCGAACTGCCCCGCACATTTCAATAAAAATTCCTTAAAAATTAGAATTTGCCTTTAATCTACCCTTTATTTGTGTTATACTGGGCTTAAATATAGATGCGGGGAATCTCTCTTTTAAAAAGGCGTTACACGCCTTTCGGGAGACCCCCTAATTGGGTCTCCCGCGCAAAAACAGTCCACCGGACTGTTTGATAGCAATGCGAAGCATTGGTTTCTCCCAGTCCTGATTTTTGGGAGGCAAAAAAGTTTTCGTCGTCTGCGGACGACGACTCTGGGCTTCACCCCGAGACCCCACGACCGAACCGCAGGTTCGGTTTGACCTTCATTTGAAAAAAGGTCGATCAAAAACTTTTAACCACGCTTACAAGAAACCTCATTCTAAATTCACATACAGGAGGACATTCACTTGGATACCTCAAAATCTTATGTGCGCGATGGTCGCATCCAGCAAAAGCCGCGCGGCAATTATTTCCTCTTCTCCTTCCTTTTCGGCCTCGCTCTGGCCTTTGTCATCTTTGTACCGTTCATGATCGTAGACGGCGGCCGCTTTCTGTTCTACGGCGATTTCAATGTGCAGCAGGTGCCGTTCTACCGCATCGCGCACGATGCCATTCGTTCCGGCAACATCGGCTGGAATCATTTAACAGACCTCGGCGTCAATTTCATCGGTTCCTATTCGTTCTACCTGCTCGGCAGCCCGTTCTTCTGGCTCACCATTCCGTTCCCGGGCGAATGGCTGCAATACCTCATGGGCCCGCTGTTCATCCTAAAGTTCGGCTGCGCCTCCCTCTCTGGCTACATTTATCTGCACCGCTATGCAAAGAACCCCAACACGGCGCTCTTAGCGTCTCTCTTATACGCGTTTTCGGGCTACTCCATCTACAACATCTTTTTCAATCATTTCCACGAAGCCATCATCGCATTCCCTTTGCTCTTAGCCGCGCTCGATGAATACATGTACACAAAGCGCCGCGGCATTTTTGCGCTCATGGTCGCCGCCGCGTGCATCGTAAATTATTATTTCTTCGTCGGCATGGTGACATTCACGGTCATCTACTTCTTTGTACGTCTGCTCTCCGGCAGCTGGCACATCACGGTCAAAGATTTCCTCCTGCTCGCGCTCGAAGCCGTGCTCGGCCTCGGCATCGCGTGCATTCTGCTTGTGCCAAGCGTTCTGTGCATCATTCAAAACTACCGCGTTTCCAATCCCATCAGCGGCTGGAGCGCCCTGCTTTATGACCGCAACCAGCGCTACATTCACATTTTGCAGTGTCTCTTCTTCCCGCCGGATCTTCCCGCACGCCCGAACTTCACCCCGGATTCCGAATCCAAATGGGCGTCCCTCGGCGCATGGCTGCCCATGTTCAGCATGGCCGGCGTCATCGGCTGGATGCAGCTGAAGCGCCGCCACTGGCTGAAAAAGATGCTCTGCGTTCTGCTCTTCATGGCGTTTATTCCCGGCCTCAACGCTTTGTTCCAGCTCATGAACGCGTCGTATTACGCACGCTGGTTCTATATGCTCACGCTCATGATGGCCGCCGCCACCATGATGGCGCTCGAAAACCCGCGTGTTGATTGGCGCCGCTCCTTAAAGTGGACAACGCTCATCACGCTCGCCATGACGCTCGTCATCGGCCTCATGCCCACACTCACCAAAACGGACGGCGAGATTACCGATGTCACATTCGGTCTCGAAAAATACCCCACGCGCTTCTGGACATACGCCGCCATTGCGCTCCTCTCACTTGCACTCGTCGGCTTTGTTCTTGCATTTTATAACCGCGGCTCCCGCCCGTTCTACCGCGCCGCGTCCGTCTGCCTCAGCATCACTATCGTGCTGTATTCTGTTTTCTTCATCGCGCTCGGCAAAACACAGTCGGATTACACCTATGACCACATCATCCCCTACGCCTTAAACGGCGGCGCGGATGTCGCCATAGACGACCTGCGCGACGACAACGTCCGTACGGATTTCTACGAAAGCCTCGATAACTCCGCCATGTTCTGGGAGGTACAGTCCATTCAGGCGTTCCACAGCATCGTCCCCGGCTCGCTCATGGAGTTCTACGATTCCATCGGCGTGCAGCGCGATGTCGCTTCCCGCCCGGATACCACTCACTACGGCCTGCGCGGACTGACAAGCGTCAAGTATCTTTTTGACGACGATCACGATACCGAGTATTTCGCCGGCGAAGACTACGCCGACCCCGCCATGCCGGGCTGGATGTACTACGGCAACACAAACGGCTTTGACATTTGGGAAAACGAACATTACATTCCCATGGGCTTCACCTACGACAGCTACGTCACCGAAAAGGACTACGAAAACACAAGCGAAAGCTACCGCGAGCTTTTGATGCTCAAGGGCATCGTCCTCACCGATAAGCAGGTTTCAAAATGGGGCGATATGCTTTCTCCGCTCGATACAAGCGAACTCTCCTACACCAAGGAAACCTACAAAACAGATTGCGAAAACCGTGCAAAGCTCACCTGCGATACCTTTGAATATACAAATACCGGCTTTAACGCCACCATCACAGCAAGCCGCGACGTGCCCGTGTTCTTCAGCATCCCGTATGAAAACGGCTGGTCGGCCTACGTCAACGGCGAAAAGGTCGATATCGAAAAGGTGAACGTCGGCTTCATGGCCATCCGCGTCAATGCCGGCACCAATGTCAAGATCGAGTTCAAATACCGCACGCCCGGCCTGTTCCTCGGCATAGCAATCACCGTCGTGTGCGTGCTTCTGTTCGCACTTTATATGGTACTCATGCGCACGATCTTCAAAGAAGTCCCCGTGCCGCTCGCCCGCCACAATATGGTGCTGCGCCCGCTCTCCCACTATGCAAAAAAGCATGGCGCGCATTTTGAAAACAACGGGATTATTCACGTAAAACCGCGCAGTCAAACCGACCGCGCTTTGGAAAAGAAAGAAGGTTTTGATAATGACGACTGAACGTAATATTCCGGTCTTGTACCTCGTCATTCCTTGCTACAACGAGGAAGCCGTGCTGCCGGAGACCACCAAGCGTCTGACCGAAAAAATGCACACCATGATCCGCGCCGAGCAGGTCGATCCCGAAAGCCGCATTCTCTATGTCGATGACGGCAGCAAGGATAAAACCTGGGCGATCATCTCCGAATATGCTGAAGCGATTCCCTATGTGGACGGCGTAAAGCTCGCGCACAACCGCGGTCACCAAAACGCCCTGCTCGCCGGTCTCATGACCGCCATGCCGCTGTGCGACTGCGCCATCAGCATGGATGCCGACCTGCAGGATGACATTAACGTCATCGACCGCTTCGTCGAAAAATATATGGAGGGCTGCGACGTCGTCTACGGCGTGCGCAACAAGCGCGAGACCGATACGTTCTTCAAGCGCACCACCGCAGAAGGCTTTTATAAATTCATGAAGATTCTCGGCGTAGACGTCGTCTTCAACCATGCCGATTACCGCCTGATGAGCCGTCGCGCGCTCGAGGGCCTTTCCGAGTATAAGGAAGTCAACCTGTTTCTGCGCGGCATCGTGCCGCTCATCGGCTTTAAAAGCGACTATGTCTATTACGACCGCGCCGAGCGTTTCGCGGGCGAATCCAAATACCCCTTAAAAAAGATGATCTCCTTCGCGCTCGACGGCATCACGTCGTTCAGCGTAAAGCCCTTAAAGCTCATCTCCAACCTCGGCATCCTCATCTCCGTCCTCAGCATCTTCGGCCTCCTGTACGCGCTCATCTCGCACCTGTGCGGCGTCACCGTCGCGGGCTGGACAGCCATCGTCGCGTCCATCTGGCTGCTCGGCGGTCTGCAAATGCTCTGCCTCGGCGTCGTCGGCGGCTACATCGGCAAAATTTACAGCGAAGTCAAGCAGCGCCCCCGTTTCCTCATCGAAACCCATCTCAAAGCCGAACCGGAAGAAAAAGTCTTGGACGAACACTGATACGCTAACCAAACCGGATCCCGAATTGTCTCAGCAGTTCGGGATTTCTTTTCCCGCTGCTCACAGCATGTTGAGTTTAAGAGGTATATTTTATGAAAAAATTTGCTTTCGGAGCTTCCAAATTTTTCCTCGGCTCCGTTTTCGGCTGCGTTTTTGTATTGCTCCTGTTTTTTACGCAATGTACATACGCCAAAAAGCAGACATTTTTGCTCTCAAATATCGCTCTGCTTCTGTTCGGCATCGCCCTTTTTGTGCTGTTTCTGTCCCTCGACCGCCTGCAACAGGTCAAGCTTTCGTGGCATCGGCCGACCGTATCGTCCGATGTGCTCATATACGGTCTGTGTCTGCTTTTATTTTCCGCACAGCTCTATATTTCCTATAACATTTATTTCGAAACCGGTTGGGACGCGGGCCTCCTTACAGAAAACGCCCGCAATCTGATGCACAAGCATTCGGTCGATATCCGCTATTTTTCCAACTATCCCAATAATCTGCTGTATTTTTTCTTCGAGCTGTTCGTCTTCAAGCTGAATAAATATTTCAGCATTTTCTCCGATACACAGCAGGTTTTGTGCGTCATCACCGTCAACTGCGCACTCAATACGCTTTCCTGTCTGCTCGTTTATAAAACCGCCGCGCGGCTCACACGAAAGCTATACGCTTTTTTCGGCTTTTTTCTCGCGGTACTCAGCTTTGGGCTTTCCCCGTGGAACGTCATCTGCTACACAGACGCTTTAGGGCTGATTTTCCCTATCCTTACACTTTATGTATTCATCCGTCCGGCAAAACACAAATGGCTCTCCTATGTGCTTTCCGCCATCATCGGCACACTCGGGTATTTTATCAAGCCGCAGTGTTTTATTTTGCTTATCGCCGTTTTTTTGATTGAAGGTATTTACGCACTTTCCGAAAAGCATCTGTTAAAACCGCTTCTGCTCTCACTTTTGACAGTCGCCATCACCTTTTTCGCCGTTAAAGCCGGTACAGGTTTTCTGTGTTCCCACTATCACATTCAGCTTGATAACGAGCAAAGCTTCGGCATTGCACATTTCTGGATGATGGGTCTTAACCCGGAAAAAAAAGGTGTCTATTCCGCCGAAGACGTTCGCTATTCCCGTTCTTTTGTCACCGCTTCCGAGCGCACGCAGGCAAATATCGCCGTCGGCAAACAGCGTTTACAGGAAATGGGCTTTTTCGGCACGCTCAAACAGCTCGCGCAAAAAATGCTCACGCTCTATAATGACGGCACATTCGCATGGGGAAAAGAGGGAAATTTCCTTCAAACCGTTTTTGATCCGCCCAATACAAAAGCCGCTCCCTTCCTCCGCAGCATCTACTACCCCGACGGCAGCCGCTATTTGTATTTCACAACCTTCGAGCAATTCATTTGGCTCATGATCTTGCTGCTTGGCGCCGCCGGTCTGTTCAGCAGCTTCAGTCATAAGCACGCAAAAACCTTAAATATCCTGTGGCTCACATGGATCGGCCTCACCGTCTTTGAGCTCCTGTTTGAAGTACGCGCCCGTTATTTGTACACCAACGTTCCGCTTTTCTGCGTGCTTGCAGCCGTCGGCATCGAAAATATCCGCCGCCTGTTCTGCCGCATCACCGAAAAGCTCTCTGCGCGTCTTCCCGCAAAAAAATCCGTATAACCCCATAACGCACAAGACCCCCGCTCCCGGAAAGCTCCGAAAGCGGGGGTCTCTATGTTTATTCGGTTACCTTAGGCAAAAAACGATTACATCAAGCTTCTGTACAGCTCGGCAATCTCCTCAACGGAGGTGTCGCGCGGGTTGCCCGGGCAGCAAGCGTCTGCAAATGCGCTTTCTGCGAGGAACTGTACGTCCTCTTCCTTCAGGATGCCCTTCAGGTTTGTCGGAATACCCACATCTTCACTCAGCTTCTTCACAGCCGCAATCGTTGCATCGGCAGCCTCTTCGGCGGTCATCGCGTCAATGCCCTCAACGCCCATGGCCTTGCCTACTGCGCGGTAACGCTCGCCTGCAACGGACTTGTTGTACTCAAGGCCGGTCGGCAGAATGATGGCGCAAGCCACGCCGTGCGGGGTGTCATACAGAGCGGAGAGACCGTGTGCCATGGAGTGTACGATGCCGAGGCCGACATTCGAGAAGCCCATGCCTGCAATGTACTGACCGAGTGCCATGCCCTCTCTGCCGGCTTCGGTGTTCTGCACCGCGCCGCGCAGGTTCTCGGAAATCAGGCGAATGGCTTCAAGGTGGAACATATCGGAAATGGTGCAGGCGCCCTTCGTGATGTAGCCCTCAATGGCGTGGGTCAAAGCGTCCATACCGGTCGCAGCGGTCAGACCCTTCGGCATAGAGGACATCATATCCGGGTCAACAACCGCGATCTCCGGGATGTCGTTCGTGTCTACGCAAACGAACTTTCTCTTCTTCTCCACGTCGGTGATAACGTAGTTGATTGTCACTTCCGCAGCGGTACCGGCAGTGGTCGGCACAGCAATGGTGAACACCGCGTGCTTCTTCGTCGGCGCAACGCCCTCCAGAGAGCGAACGTCTGCGAACTCCGGGTTCTCAATGATGATGCCGATGGCCTTTGCGGTATCCATGGAGGAGCCGCCGCCAATGGTCACGATGCAGTCTGCACCGGAAACCTTGAAGGCCTCAACGCCGTGCTGTACGTTCTCAATCGTCGGGTTCGGCTTGATCTCGCTGTAAACGGAATACGGGAAGCCGGCCTTGTCCAGAAGATCCGTCACCTTCTGCGTAACGCCGAACTTCAAAAGGTCCGGGTCCGAGCAAACAAAAGCTTTTTTGTAGCCGCGCGCCTGAAGCTCCTCCGGAATCTTTTCAATCGCACCCTTGCCATGATAAGAAATTGTGTTCAATACGATTCTGCTGACCATAAAAAACATCTCCTAATCCCAAATATGGGAATTTTTTAACTAAGTAGATTATACACCTGTCCGCACAGATTGTTTGTAACAAAACTGTAAATATCAGTTCAAAAATTCTTCGTTCAGTTCCACGCCGAATTCCTTCGCAATGGCTCTCAAATTGTCGTCTGTAATGGTCTGGCGAATTTTACCGCCGCCCGCCGTAATAGCAAGCATATAAATCTGCGCCGCCTTCTCGATCGTGTGCATGAGGCCAAACGTAATGTCGTAATCCGGTCCGGAAACGAACAAGCCGTGGTGCGCCCAAACGGCCGCGTCATATTTTTTCATCAGCTCGCTCGTCGCCATCGCAATGTCCGCACCGCCCGGCACCATCCACGGCACCACGCCCACGCCGCCGGGGAACACCACCGGGCACTCCGTGGCGCTCTGCCATAAAGCACGCGTAAAGTCGCGCGCCGTCAGCGGCATGATGTACGTCATCGCGATGAGATTCGGCGTGTGCGCGTGGTAAATGACACGGTAAGCGCCGTTCGTCGCCGCCTTGCGCACACTGTGGTTCATAAAGTGGCTCGGGAATTCGCTCGTCGGGCGCGCGCCGTTCTCAAGGCCCCACACAATGCGCCAGCTGTCGCCCGCATCGTTGATCTCTACAATACCGATGTTGTGCTCCGGGTCATCCTGCACATTGCGCAAAAACTTGCCGCTGCCCGTCGTGATGAAATATTCGCCCTTTAAGTTATCTGCCTGCACGCCCATGCTGTTCCACTCGCGCGGCGCGGTGAAAAACGGGCGGCACTGCTCCACTTCCTCCGGCTTCATGCGGTAGGTCAGGTTGCCGCCGTTTCGCTCGTGCCAGCCCTGCTCCCAGCCGTCCGTGCACATGCGGATAAAACCGCGTACTGCGGGAATTTCCGTCATCATTTTTATATACCTCCTCAGCGCTTTAAAAGCACTTCGTTTTCGTATTTTTTAATTTCAGAAAGCCACACCATGTCGTCTGCGGGGACATTCTGCTCCTTGCAGTATTCCGCCCAAACGTCGCCGAACGGCATCGTTTTCAACTCCTCCGCGCGGATCATCAAAGACGTGAAGTCCTGCTCGTTCTGCAGCTTCGTCAGCTCCTCCGTCGGCTGCAACAGCGCGAACAACAGCGCCTTCTGTACATTGCGGAAGCCCGTCACCCACGCGCCGATGCGATTGATGGACGCGTCAAAGTAATCGAGCGCAATCTTAACACGACCCGAAAGCCCGCCGCAGCGCACGATCTCCTTCGCAATCTCCTTTGTCTCGTCGTCAAACAGCACCACGTGGTCGCTGTCCCAGCGCACGCCGCGCGTGATGTGCAGCGCAATCTCCGGGAAGAACGTCAGCATCGCCGGAATTTTATCGGATACGACCTCCGTCGGGTGGTAGTGGCCGTTATCGAGCAGCGGGATGCACTTATCTTTATTCATCGCCGCATAGCTCAGCGCAAATTCCGCACTGCCCACCGTGTACGCCTCCACCCCGATACCGAACACCTTCGATTCCACACACGGCTTTACAAGGTTAAAATCGTACGGCTCAGAGAGAATCGCATCGAGAGACTCTTTATACAGCATGCGCGGCGTCATGCGGTCGGCGGGAATATCTTTCAGTCCGTCGCCCGTCCAGATGTTCATGATGCACGGCTGACCGAGCTCCTCCGCCAGATACTGCGAAATGCGGATACACGCCTTGCCGTGCTCCACCCAGAATTTGCGCGTCTCCGGGTTCGGGCTCGAGAGCGTCAGCGGGTCGCACTTCGGGTGCGAAAAATACGTCGGGTTAAAGTCGCAGCCAAGTCCGCGCTCCTTGCAGAACTTCACCCACGGCGCAAAGTGCTTCGGCTCCAGCTGATCTCTGTCCACCCAGCCGCCGTTTTCTTCGGTGAAGATCGCGTAGCTCGCGTGTAAATTCAGCTTCTTCGTGCCGGGGCAAAGGCGCAGCACCTCGTCGATGTCCGCCATCAGCTCCTCCGGCGTGCGCGCACGGCCGGGGTAGTTGCCCGTCGTCTGAATGCCGCCCGTCAGCGGGGCATTCGGGTCGCCGTCAAAGCCGCGCACGTCGTCGCCTTGCCAGCAGTGCAGAGAGACCGGCACGCTTTTCAGCGTGTTGATGGCAGCGTCGGCGTCCACACCGCGCTCGGCATAGCGCTTTTTTGCCGCCTCATACTGTGTCATATCGTTCATCCTTTCCTAAGCGTGTTGATTTTTGTTAAAATGCGGTCTGCCGTCTCGTCTTTTGAGAGCATCGGCAGCTCCTCTGTTTCGTCTTTTGTCAGCAGCGTCACCACGTTCGTATCGCCCGCAAAGCCCGCACCCTTCGTGCGCAGGCTGTTCGCCGCGATCATATCGAGGTTCTTGCGCTCGAGCTTTCCACGCGCGTTTTCAATGAGATTCTCGGTCTCCATCGCAAAGCCGCAGAGGAACTGCCCCGCGGGCTTGTGTGCGCCGAGGTACGCCAGAATGTCCTGCGTGCGCTCAAGCTCAATGCTCATGCCGCCGTCGTGCTTTTTGATTTTCTCCTCGGCGACCGTTTTCGGGCGGTAATCCGCCACCGCAGCCGCTTTGATGATGACGTCCATCTTCGGCGCACGGCTCGTCACCGCGTTGAACATGTCTTCCGCAGATTCCGCTTTCACCACCGTCACAAACGGGGGCGGTTCCACGGTCATGTTCGCGCAGACGAGCGTCACGTCCGCACCGCGCATCGCCGCACGGCGTGCAAGCGCGCAGCCCATTTTACCCGTCGAGTGGTTCGTGATGAACCGCACGGGGTCGATCTTTTCCGCCGTCGCACCCGCCGTCACGAGGATTTTCTGCCCTGCAAGGTCTTTCTCCGCACCGATTGTCTGCATGATCCAGTCAAACAGCGTTTTTTCGGAAGGCATCTTGCCCGCGCCTATATCACCGCAAGCGAGATACCCACTGTCCGGCTCGATCACCGTGTACCCGAAGCGTCTCAGTTTTGCCAGATTATCCTGCACAATGGGGTTCAAGAACATATTCGTATTCATCGCAGGCGAAATCAAAATCGGGCAGCGGCACGCCATCACGGTCGTCGTCAGCATGTCGTCCGCAATGCCGTTCGCAATTTTGCCGATGACATTCGCGCTCGCGGGGGCGATGAGCACAATGTCCGCGCGCTTTGCCAGCGCAACGTGCTCCACGCTGTACTGGAAATTGCGGTCGAACGTATCGATGAGGCACTTGTTGCCCGTCAAAGTCTCAAATGTAATGGGGTTGATAAAATTCGTGGCGTTCTGCGTCATCAGCACCGTAATATCCGCGTGCTGCTTTTTCAGCATACTCGCAAGCCCCGCAATTTTGTACGCCGCAATGCTGCCCGTCACGCCCAGTAAAACCGTTTTACCTTTCAGCATTTTATCGTCCTTTCCGTTTTGTTTTTACTCTATTATAATACACTTTTCAGGGTTCGTAAATTTTAATTTCAAAGCTGTCCCGTATCACGTCGCGCGCCTGCTGTACGCTCGCAAGCTCGCCGTCCGCGATCATCTGCACGATGAGATTACCGATGGCCGTGCCCTCTGTCGGGCCCGCATATACAGGTAATTTGCAAGCTTTCGCCGTGAGTTTATTCAAATATTCGTCCCGGCTGCCGCCGCCGACGATATTTAAACTCGTATATACTTTGCCCGTCAGCTTTTCAAGTGCCTTTATCGTCTCGGCGTAGCTTTCCGCCAGACTGTGGTATACACAGGAGAGCATCTCCGGCACCGTCGGTTCTTTGAAGCCCTGCTTCATAAGCTCGTTTTTCACCGCCGCACACATGTTTTTCGGCGCCAAAAAGCACTCTGCGTTCACGTCCACACGGCCCTTATAGTCCGCCGCGCTCTGCGCAAGCTCCGTCAACTTATCAAAGCTGTTTTCATCGCCGAGTTCATGCCGCATATTCTGCAGCATCCAAAGGCCCATGATGTTTTTCAAATACCGATAGCGGTACTCATACCCGCCCTCGTTCGTAAAATTCTGCGCACGGCTCTCGTCGTCCGTCACCGGCGCTTTCAGCTCCACGCCAATGAGGCTCCACGTGCCGCTCGAAAGGAACACCGCGTTCTCATCCTTCGCCGGCACCGCCAAAAACGCGGAAGCCGTGTCGTGCGAAGCCGCAAGCCGCACCGTCAAATCAAAGCCGACCTTCTCCTTCACGCGCTCCGTCAGCCCGCCGAGCGCTTCACCCGGCTTGTGCAGCGCGCCGAAGATTTTCTCCGGCAAACCCATCCGCGCTATGATCTCCTTGTCCCATGTCTTATGTTCTGCCGAGACCATCGCCGTCGTGCTCGCATTTGTGTATTCGTTCACGGCCACGCCCGAAAGCCTGTATGCCAGATAGTCCGGGATCATCAAAAGCTTTTCGGCCTTTTCAAATACATCCGGCATTTCTTTTTTCTGCGCCGCCAGCTGATACACCGTGTTGAACTTCTGCATCTGAATGCCCGTTCTCCCGTACAGCCACGCAAACGGCACCGTTTTTTCCAGCTCGTCCGGCACCGTCTCCGTGCGGCTGTCGCGGTACGCCACCGCCGGGCAGATGCGTTCTCCGTTTTTACCGAGCAAAACATAATCCACTGCCCACGTGTCCACCGCCACGCTCTCGGGCGCAGTCTCACACGCCGCAATGCCGTTGATCACTTCGCTTTCAAGGCGGTCAATGTCCCAGTACAAATGGCCGTTTTGGTCTTCCGCCCCGTTTTTAAAACGGTAGATTTCTTTCAGCTTCAGTTTTCCGTCCTCGAGCCACCCCAAAATGTGCCGCCCGCTTGAAGCCCCAATGTCCACCGCCAAATATGTTTTCATATAAACCCTCCGTTTTTTCGTTTACAGCAATAGTATAGCAGGAATCGTGTTCAAAAATAAGGACGTTGTTTTCACTTAAAACTATCTTTATTTTAACTTTTCTTCTGCCTTACAGAAATTTCTCCCGCCAAACTGAACAAATCCGCGCTTCACTTTTCGGCACACAGCAAAAGAATTCCGCCGAAATAGGTTGACAATCCAAGGCTTTCAAGCTAAAATGAACACATAAATTGTACATACAACTTCTGAGGAGAGATCAGGTCTATGGCAAAACAGGCAAAACTCACCATTGAAAAGGATTTCCGAATTTCTAAAATCGATAAGCGCATCTACGGCTCGTTCATCGAGCACCTCGGCCGTGCAGTATACGGCGGCATCTGGCAGCCGGGCCACCCCACTGCCGATGAAGACGGCTTCCGCCGCGACGTACTCGACCTTGTGCGCGAGCTGCAAGTGCCGATCGTCCGTTACCCCGGCGGCAACTTCGTCTCCAATTTCTACTGGGAAGACAGCGTGGGTCCCGTAGAAGACCGCCCGAAGCGTCTTGAGCTTGCATGGCGCAGCACAGAGCCAAACTATATCGGCATCAACGAGTTCGCAAAGTGGGCGAAAAAAGCCGACACGCAGATCATGCAGGCCGTCAACCTCGGCACACGCGGCATTGAAGCAGCGTGCAACCTGCTCGAATACTGCAACCACCCGTCCGGCACCAAATACAGCGACCTGCGCGTCAAGCACGGCGTCAAAGACCCGCACAACATCAAGGTCTGGTGCCTCGGCAACGAAATGGACGGCCCGTGGCAAACCGGCCACAAGACCGCCGACGAATACGGCCACCTTGCCGATGAGACCGCCAAAGCCATGAAGCAGATTGACCCGTCCATCGAGCTCGTGCTCTGCGGCAGCTCCAGCACGGGCATGCCCACATTCCCGGAGTGGGAAAACACCGCGCTCTCCTGGGCGTATGATAGTGTCGATTACATCTCCCTGCACCAGTACTACGGCAACCGCTTCAACGATACCGCAAACTTCCTCGCCCAGAGCGACGACATGGATCACTTCATCCGAACCGTCATCGCCACGTGCGATTTCGTCAAGGCGAAGAAGCGCGCAAAGAAAAACATCAACCTCAGCTTCGACGAATGGAACGTCTGGTTCCACGCCGATGCCTCCGATGCCGACACCATGAAGAACCGCCCGTGGCAGATCGCGCCGCACCTGCTCGAAGATCACTACGATTTTGAAGACGCCCTGCTCGTCGGCCTCATGCTCATCACGCTGATGAAGCACTCCGACCGCGTAAAAATGGCGTGCATGGCACAGCTCGTCAACGTCATCGCACCCATTATGACCGAAGAAAACGGCCCCGCATGGTGCCAGACGATTTATTATCCGCTGCTCCACGCCTCCAAATACGGCCGCGGCATTGCGCTCCAGCCGGTGCTCACCTCCACAAAGCACGATACCATCGATTTCACCGATGTCACCGACGTCGAGTCCATCGCCGTGTGGAACGACGAAAAGGACGAAGTTACCGTCTTCGCCGTCAACCGCAGCCTGACGGATGACATCGTCCTCGACCTCGACCTGCGCTCCTTCGGCGATTACCGCCTCGCAGAGCACATCGTCCTTGAAAACCCGGATATGAAGGCCGTCAACACCGCCGAGCACAGCGCCGTCACCCCGAAGCTCCATACGGACAGAACCGAAAAAGACGGCAATTTCTATAAAGCGAACCTCACGAAAACCTCGTGGAATGTTTTGAGATTCGTGAAGTAAACCGCGCTTCCGAAAAGCGTAGTTAAAAGTTTCGCCCGCCTTTTCAAAGGCGACAAATTCTCAGAAATAAAGCAGCGCCGCACCCTCGTTTTCCTCATCGAGCGTGCGGCGTTATTTTATGCGTACTAACCTCTCTGCCTCAACCGATACTCCCTTGGTGTCACGCCGTACATTTCCGAAAACGCCCTGTAAAAATAGCTCGTGTTCTCATACCCCACCGCCATGATAATATCGCTCACGGAAAGCTTCGTACCGGAAAGCAGGGCCGCCGCTTTCTCCATTCGCTTGCGCCGCAAAAGCGATTTAAACGTGAACCCCGTCGTGCTGTGTACCGCCGCGCTGAGGTACGAAATCGTCACACCGTACTTTTCCGCAATGTCCGTCAAGCTCGCCGTGCGGTAATTTTCTTCAATCTCCCGCAGCGCCGTCATCACAAGTGCGCTGTGATCGCCCTCGTTTTCGCTCGCCGCCAGCTTATCCGTGCAGTTCAAAAGCTCCAAAAACAGCAGCGCCATCGTGTTCTGCGTAATGCGTCTGCGGTTTTTCGTGTCGTTCACAAGCGTCCAAACGAGGTTTTCAACGAGATTCTGCACCGGCAGCACATCCGCAACTCTAAACAGTAAAAAATCCGAGCCCCCCGCGCGGCTGATGCTGTTCGCGATGAACCGCCCAAGCGCGTTGTCCGCGCCGATGCGCTCCAACGCCGTATCAAAGAACTGCGGCAGCACAATGAAATTCACCGCAATGTCCTCATATTCCGCACGTTCTATCTCATGCGAAGCGCCGCGCCCCAAAAACAGCAGCTCGCCCGCATGTACGGTGATGGGCTCGCCGCCGTTGATGCGGTGCACCGTCTTGCCGGAACACATGTACATGATTTCAATATAGCTGTGCGCGTGTCTGGGGAACGGTGCAAACCGCGTGTGCGCGCGCACGGAGATGAGCCGCCCGCGCTCCAAAAGCTTCTCGCTGTCCACCGTAAACACCGCCCGCGCCGTGTACGCCGCCTTGTCCACCGCGCCGCCGTCCAAAATGCGCTGTTCCTCCGGCGTGATGACCCGTAGCCTGCGCATGAGTTCCTCGGTCATTTAGAGGATCAGCTCGCTTTCGTAGTATTTTTCCTGAAAATCGAGAATTTTCAGGATTTCCTCCGCCGTGTAAACGCCGGTCTTTTCCGCCGCCACCCACTTGTCTTCCACGTCGTTAAAGCGATGCACCACTGCGATCACCACGCCGTCAAAGATTTTAAGCGGCTCCGTTGGACCCAAAATGTACACGTCCTGCTCGGCGTTATCCCCCGCCATCACGCCCGGCACATAGCCGTAGTTCACGGGGTAGATCATCTCCGGATAGCGCGGGTGCGCAGAGCCAAGCGGCCTGTCCGTCACGCAGTGCACGGGCTTTCCGAGCACATTTTTGTAATCCTCCCGCGTCCTGTGCAGCGCATTTAGGCGCGCATCTTCTTTTTCCTGCCACGCTTCGCGGGTAAGCTTCTCTCCGTCCACCGTAATCTCTTTCACGCCGTTGTTTTCAAAAATCATCGCCGCAGCGCTTTCCACCGCTTCCGTACGCTCGGTGGAAAATTCACCGAAGTCCGTCACGACTTCCACCGTATCACCCTTTTCGGTGCAGATCACCGTGCCGTATTCGTTTTTATATTTCTTGTGTACCGCGCGCCAGCCGTTCGCCAAAGGCATCATCAAAAGCGTCGGTGTCTTTTTCTCCTTAAAAATCATGCGTTTTCCTCGCCAAAATTCAAGATGAGCTCCACCGGGCAATGGTCGCTGCCCATCACGTCGGAGAGGATCTTGCTGTCCGCCAAATTCTTTTTCAGCTCCTCCGTGATGAGGAAATAGTCAATGCGCCAGCCGACGTTCTTTTCTCTTGCCTTGCCCATATACGACCACCAGGAATACGCGTCCTTTGCATCGGGGTACAATTCGCGGAACGAATCCACAAAACCCGCCGCGAGCAGTTCGGAAAACTTCCCTCTTTCTTCGTACGAAAATCCCGCGCTGCCGATGTTCGGCTTTGCGTTTTTGATGTCGATGCGCCTGTGTGCCACGTTCATGTCGCCGCACACAATAACCGGTTTCGTTTCGTGCAGCTTTTCGAGATACGCGCGGAACTTATCCTCAAACGCCATACGAAAATCAATGCGCACAAGCTCTCTTTGAGCGTTCGGCGTGTACACGGTCACAAGGTAAAACTCCGGGAATTCCGCGCAGATCACGCGCCCCTCGCAGTCAAACTGTTCGTCGCCGATGCCATACGTCACATTAAGCGGCTCTGTTTTTGTAAAGATCGCCGTGCCGGCATACCCTTTTTTCTCGGCGGAGTTCCAGAATTCCGTGTACCCCGCAAAATCAAAATCCGCCTGCTCGCGCTGCATTTTCGTTTCCTGCAAGCAGATAACATCGGGGTCTTCCGCCGCTAAAAAGTCATTAAAACCCTTTGTCATGCAGGCGCGCAACCCGTTTACGTTCCAAGAAATCAACTTCAAAACAAAATCACTTCCAATTTCAAATTAAATATGGTATACTGAATTTTACAAACGGTCTTTCTTCCCGAAAGACCTCTATGAAAGGAGTTATTCGGTATGCAGAATCCTATTGTTACTTTCGAGACCACCCGCGGCACCATCAAAGCGGAGCTTTACCCCGAGATTGCGCCGAACACGGTCAACAACTTTATTTCCCTCATTCAGAAGGGCTTTTATGACGGCACCATCTTCCACCGCGTCATCCCTGGCTTCATGATCCAGGGCGGCGACCCGGAAGGCACCGGCATGGGCGGCCCCGGCTACGGCATCAAGGGTGAGTTCGCTATGAACGGCTTCAAGAACGATCTGAAGCACACCACCGGCGTACTCTCCATGGCAAGAAGCCAGCGCCCGAACAGCGCAGGCAGCCAGTTCTTCATCATGGTCGATGACGCTCCGCATCTCGACGGCCAGTATGCCGCATTCGGCAAGGTCACCGAGGGCATCGATGTCGCACAGGCCATCGTTTCCTCCCCGCGCGATTGGTCCGACCGCCCGCGCGAAGATCAGGTCATGACGAAAGTCACCGTCGAGACCTTCGGCGTTGATTACGACGAGCCCGTCACCGGCCCCGAGCGCGGCTGATTTTAATCGCAAACGTTAAAACCGAACACACAGAAACCGTACCTTTTCAGGTGCGGTTTTTTATTTTACTCTACCCTTGCCAGTACAAGTGAACATTCTTCTGTTTTCTCGTCGCCGTAGCGGAACGCCCCGTGCAGCACGCTTTCCGCGTCGCGGCACTTTTCTGCGCTCGCACCGTACAGCTCGGCGATCACCTCGCCTTTTTGTACCGCGTCGCCCACCGTCTTTTTCAGCACGATGCCCGCGCCGTAGTCGAGCATATCGTCGGCCTTCTCGCGTCCGGCGCCGAGCCGCACGCTTGCCATGCCCACCTGCTCCGCGTTGATATGCACCACATACCCGCTGCGCGGCGCGCACACGTCTTTTTTCACCGGCGAAAGCGCAAACCGCTCGGGTTCTCTCAAGTACCGCACATCCGCGCCCTGCGCCTCGGCCATTTCGCAGAATTTCTCAAACGCTTTGCCCGTCTCCAACGCCGTTTTCGCTTTCTTCCGCGCGAGTTCAAGGCTCTCCGCCTGCTCGCCGAGCCAGATCATGTTTGCCGCAAGCTCCAAACACTCTTCCGTAAGGTCTTCCGGCCCGCGTCCGTGCAGCGTCTCCAAAACTTCCAGCACCTCCAAGGTGTTGCCCACGGCGTGCCCAAGCGGCCTGTCCATATCGGTGATGAGCGCCGCTGCGCGCCTGCCGGAAAGCTTCGCAATCTCCACCATTTCCTCGGCGAGCGTAATCGCATCCTCCGTTGTCTTCATAAATGCGCCGCTGCCCGTCTTCACGTCCAGCAAAATCCGCTCTGCGCCGGAAGCGATCTTCTTGCTCATGATACTCGAAGCGATGAGCGGCACGCTCTCCACCGTCCCGGTCACGTCGCGCAGCGCGTAAAGCTTCTTGTCCGCCGGGCACAGCTCGCCCGTCTGCCCGATCATCGCGCACCCGATCTTATTGATCTGCGCTGTAAATTCCTCCGGAGAAAGATCGATCCGCATACCGGGAATGCTCTCAAGCTTATCCGCCGTGCCGCCCGTGTGTCCAAGCCCGCGGCCGCTCATCTTGGCAATCTTCACCCCGCACGCCGCGCAAACAGGCACAATAACCATGCTCGTCTTGTCCCCCACGCCGCCCGTGGAATGCTTATCCACCGTCACGCCGTGTATCGCGGAAAGGTCGGCCATGTCGCCGGAATGCGCCATCGCCAAGGTCAGCTCCGCCGTCTCCTCGTGCGTCATGCCGTTTAAATAAATCGCCATCAAAAGCGCCGAAAGCTGATAGTCCGGGATACTCCCGTCTGTGCACCCGCGCACAAAATATTCAATCTCGTCCTTTGTCAGCGTCCCGCCGTCCCGCTTTTTGCGGATAATATCCAAAATATGCAGCACAAAAATCACCGCCTTTTTTACCGCTTCGCTTTTTCGCCCAGAACGTCTCTCGGCGAAAAGCTCTGCGGCAGCAAATCCTTTAATGTGTAAACCTTTTCTTCACCGGGCTTTGCAAGAATGATCACAAACGCGTCCCCGCAAAATTCCCGCATCACCTGCCTGCACACGCCGCACGGTGCGCAGAAGTCTTTGGGCTCTTCGCCCGCCTTGCCGCCCGCGATTGCAACAGCGACGAAATCTCGCTCGCCCTTTGCAATCGCTGTAAAAAACGCCGTGCGCTCCGCACAGTTCGTCGGCGTAAACGCAGCGTTTTCAATGTTCACGCCCGTGTATATTTCACCGCTTTTCGCAAGCAGCGCCGCGCCCACCGCAAAGCCGGAGTACGGGCAGTACGCTTTTTTCCGCACATCAAGCGCCGCTTCCGAAAGCTTTTTTATGACCTCATTTGTCATGTCCGTCCACCGCCTCAGAGGCAACCGTCAGCGCTACCTCCATCATCTGCGTGAACGTCTTCTGTCTCTCTTCGCTCGAGGTCGATTCCCCCTTCAGCGGCAAGTCGGATACCGTCGTGATGGAAAGCGCCTGCTTGCCCGCGCGCGCCGCCGTCATATACAGCGCCGCCGTCTCCATTTCCACGGCCAGAACGCCCATTTTTTTCCATTCGGCGGTCTCATTTTCACAGTCGCCGTAGAAAATATCGCTTGTCACCACGTTGCCGACGCGATAACGTAAGTTCTTCTCCCGCGCCGTCTGCACCGCTTTTTCAAGCAGTTCAAAGCTCGCCGTCGGCGCAAATGTGCCCGGCAAACGGTACTGGTGGGCAAAGTTCGAGTCTGTGCACGCGCCCATCGCCAATACTAAATCGCGCAGCTCCACGCCGTCCGCAATGCCGCCCGCCGTACCGATACGAATGATCGCTTCCACATCGTAGCAATGGTACAGCTCGTAGCTGTATATGCCCATAGAAGGCATACCCATGCCGCTGCCCATTACGGAAACACGCTTGCCGTTATACAAGCCCGTATAGCCCAGCATTCCACGCACCGTATTAAAGCACACGGCATTTTCCAAAAACGTTTCTGCAATAAATTTCGCCCTGAGCGGGTCACCCGGCATCAAAACCACCTTTGCAATATCGCCCTTTTTTGCTTCGTTATGCGGTGTCATAAAATTTTCCTCCCAAATTCAAATTTTAAATCAAGCAAAATGCGTTTCGCCGTCTTTACAATAAACTTCACTGCATTCCGGCGTCTCAAAAACGTGCACTAAGCCCTCAAAGCTTTCCGCCGTCTGGTGCTCGAAAAGCTCTGCCCGCGGCAGCCAGAACGCATCGCCTTCTTCGGAGCCGTGCAGCTCGCCCGTAAATTTATCCGCGCGGAACAAAAACACGATATACCGCACGCCGTCGTCAAGCCAAAACTGCTTCACACCGCACAGTGTCGGGTTTTGAACGGTCAGTCCGGTTTCTTCCCGCACTTCGCGCACGACCGATGCCGTGATGGATTCCCCCGCTTCCACGTGCCCGCCCGGGTAAACGATACCCGGCCAGTTCGGGTCAAGACGGTTCTGCACGAGTACGTTGCCCTTGCCGTCCTCCACCATGCACATGTTTGTCAGCTCCACCGTTTCTTTTCTGCCCATTTTTCTCACTCCCCAAATAGCACAATGCCGCGCAGAACAAACTCTCATTTCCTGCGCGGCACCGTTAGTATTAGAATTTACACAATGCCCGCTTTTGTGATGGTCTCAAGCTCCGCACGCGTCGGCAGACCCTCATTGTCGCCCCGGTGCGTAATCTGTATCGAGCCGATCACCGTGCCGCGCGCCGCAGCGTCCTGCAAAGACATGCCCTCCGCCACAGCGGAGATGACGCCCGCCGCAAAGCCGTCGCCCGCGCCAACCGTGTCCACGATTCTTTTCACCGGGAATGCCGGCACCGTGCCGTGCTCGCCGCCCGTGAACCAGTACGCGCCCTTGTCGCCCAGCTTCACAATTACGCTGTCTACGCCGCGCTCGTGGTAAAACTCCGCAATACCCTCCGGCGTGTCACGCTTTGTGAGAATTTTGCCCTCACTAAGGCCTGGCAAAACGAGGTCTGCTTCCTGTGCGAGGCTGTTCAGCGTGCGCACCATCTCTTTTTCGTCCTTCCAAAGCTGCGGGCGCAGGTTCGGGTCAAACGAAATAAACATATCCAGCGCCTTCGCGCGGCTCATCAATCGTTTCACCGCGTCCAATGCCGACTTCGACACCGCTGGAAAAATACCCGTCACGTGCAGAAAATCACATCCGTATAAGTCGAGCTTATCGATGTCATGCGTCGAGATCTGCGAAGCCGCGCTGTTCCGCCGGAAATACGCAATCTTCGGGTCGCCCGCCTCGGTCCTGCCTTTCATCATAAACCCGGTCGAAGCTGTGTCCGTCACGGTCACAAGCGCGTCGGAAACGTGGTTACCTTTCATGCTCTTTAAAATGCGTTTGCCCACCGGGTCGTCGCCGAGGCGCGTGCAGTACAGCGCTTCATGGTCAAGGCGGGAAAGTCCCACCGCCACGTTATATTCCGCACCGGCCACAGCCGCCGAAAAGTGTGTCACATCCTCCAGCTCGCCGAGCTCCTCCGCGATGAAAAGCCCCATCGGCTCGCCGACCAGCACAATGCGCCCGCGCACCTCGTCCTCCGGCTCGTCCACAGCTTTCTGCAGTTCAGCTTCGTCTACAAATTCCATCTTCATAGCATTTCCCCTTTTAAACCGTCGTCTTCACCACCGTGCAGTGGCCATCAATCTTAATTTTGCCGCTGCCGGCCGGTACAAACAGGCTGTCCGTCGGCTTGAATTCCACTTCGTTCTCGCTGCCGACAACCTTGCCGCTGCCTTCCGTCACAACAAGCGACGCAAACGAATCACCCGTCACATCAATTTCGACTTCGCCGTCCACAACATATTTCTCCGTCGTAAAGTACGGGCAGGAAGCCAGCGCGCACTTTGTGCCTCCGGGAATCTCCTCCGGCTTGCCCTGCTTGTCGGACGTGTCGCTCGGGGTCAGCTTAGAAACGTCAATGGCTTTATCAATATGCAGTTCACGCAGCTTGCCGTCCGCACCGCGGCGGCCGTAGTCGTACACGCGGTATGTCGTGTTGGAATTCTGCTGAATTTCGCAAATGAGAATTCCCGCGCCGATCGCGTGGATCGTACCGGACTGAATGAAGAACACGTCGCCCTTCTTCACGTCGGCCTTGTAGAGCACATCTGTCAGCGTGTTGTCTTCAATGCGCTTTTTGAATTCCTCTTTCGTCAGCGCACGGTTCACGCCAAAGTACAGCGAAGCGCCCGGCTCGCAGTCCACAACGTACCACATCTCAGTCTTGCCGTATTCACCCTCCACGCGCAGCGCATATTCGTCGCTCGGGTGCACCTGCACGGAAAGCGGCTGCTTCGCATCGATGAACTTGATAAGCACCGGGAACTCCTTAAACTTCGCACCGTTCACACCGAGCGCCTTCGCACCGACTTTTTCCAGATACTCGCCGAATTTCAGCCCGTCGTATTCACCGCCGTCTATCACGCTCTGGCCCGCCGGGTGCGTAGAAAGCTCCCAGCTCTCCGCAACCTTTTCATAATCGCACTTTTTGCCGTAAACGTCGCGCAGCTTTGTGCCGCCCCACAGATAGTCCTTAAATGCCGGGGATAATTTCTCAATCTTCATATTCATTCGTTCCTTTCAAACTGTTTTATATCAAAATTTATCGTCTTGTCGATTCTTTCTCGTGCAGCGGCATATCGAGCACAAGCGGCTGCTCCGGGTCGCTGCTGCGCAGCATGTGGATGAGCTTATTCGCCGCGGCTCTGCCCATCTCCACCTTCGGGTGCACAAAAGAGGTAATCTTTACCGGCGAGTATTCCGAAATGCTCGAATCGTCAAACCCGATGACGAGCACATCCTCGGGCACGCGCACATTGTGTTTCTGTAAGAGGTCAATCACCCCATACGCAATCTGGTCGTTGTAGCACACAATGCCGTCACACCCGCGCAGGCGCTCAAACATGTAGTCGCTGTTGTCGGGGCGAAAAAGCCTGCTGCGCTCGGCCGTCGTGTACCAAACCACATTGTCGTCGCCAAGGACGCATCCGTTGTGGATAAGCCCCTCGGAAAAGCCCGCGTAGCGCCCGTGGCCCTGCATGTCGTCAGATTTAAACACGCCGCCGATACGTCTGCATCCCTTTTCAATCAAGAGGTCGACCGCCTGCAAGCCGGCCTTGCGGTCGTCCGTCACCACGTAAACGGAATCGGGTAAATCGCGGTAATAGCTGTTGAAAAACACCACCGGCACACCCATTTTTTCAAGCCTGCGGTAAAGCTCCACGTTCGGGTTCGGGAACGCCGTCTTCGTGCCCTCCACAATCACTCCGTCCACGCGGCGGGAGATGAGCGACTGCAAAATGCGCGCTTCCTCCTCCACGTGGTTGTTCGTCACATTCAGGGTCAAATCATAGCCCGCGTTCGTCAGCGTCTCCTCAATGCCGCGGATGATCGTCGGAAAAATATAGTCGGAAATATACGTCGTCACAATGGCGATGCTGTTGCCGCGCGGCGTGCGTCGGCTCTCGGAGCTGATATACGTGCCGCTGCCGCGTCTGCGTTCAATGAGCCCCTCCTGCTCGAGGACGGAAAGCGCCTGCCGCACGGTCTGGCGGCTGTACCCGAACTGATCGGAAAGCGTGTTTTCAGATTCCATGCGTTCGCCGGGCTCATATTCGCCGTTTTTGATCTTCTCCTTGATGGTATCCACCAGAAAGCGATATTTCGCAGTTTTCTTTTCTGTGTCTGCCATGTCATCGTTCCTTTCAAAAAGGATACCTGTTTGCACAGGTTCAATACAACCTTATTATAAAAAGCCGTACAACTTTTTGCAATACCTTTCGCAAAATTTGTACGGACTTATTTTCAAGATATTTTGCAAAAGCACCGGAAAGTACGAAAATTTTGAGGAAAAACGCCGCCGCACAGCCCAAAAAGCCATGCAGCGGCAAACATTCCATTTCTTCACTTTCAGCCGAGCATCGCATTGATTTCCGCAAGCACACGCTCATACGCTTCGTTCAGCTTTGCGGCTTCCTCTTCCGTGCCGTCCAGCTTCGCCGTTTCGTACTCTTCAAGCAGCTCCGCAGCATCCTGCTGCAAGCGGTCAAGCGTATCTGCGCTCACAGCGTTTTCGATCTCCGTCTCGACTTCCTGCTGTTCCGTCAAGCCCTGCGCCCAATCCGTCTTGGTGTCCGCTTCTGTCTGACGCACTGCGGTAGCATTCATGGCATCCGGGTCGGTCACGTTCGCCTCCGTTTTCGGCGGCACAGCACACGCGGTCAGCAATCCCATCAGTAAAACAAGTAAAATTACAACGGTTCTTTTCATAGCAAATTCTCCCTTCCTCATTGTACCGGAATCGCTTATATTCAAACCATCGGACTCAACTCCTTTATTTAACTAAAGTATACTGTATTCAATTCTTTTTGTCAATAATTTTACACAGATTTATCCGCATAATCCCTGCGTTTTTGTATTTTTAGTCTTTGCCTCTCATTCGTACTTTTTCCCTCTGTCCAGCATAAAAAGGCGGCATTGCCGCCTTTCGGGAGACCTCCTAATTGGGTCTCCCACGTGCAAACAGTCCACTGGGCTGTTTGCACGCAACTACACAGAAAAACCGCCGTGCGGAAAAACTCCCACACGGCGGCTCTGATTTATCAAATTTTGCCCGTCTTATTCCACGGTCAGGTCAAACTTAAACGTGAACGTCTCGTCGTCAAACTGCATCGCCTTCGCAAGGCGCGGACCGCAGCTGTTGGAGCCTACGCCGCTCATCTTGCAGTCGAAGCAGAACACATTGTCGGGGCTTTCCGTAAGCTCGTAGTTGTGCGTCTTCTCCGTCAGTTCCTCCTGCGTGTAGTGCGAAAGGTTGAACGAGAAGTCCTCCGGGCTCGTCACGGTCACGGCGCCCGCGCCGTCTGTGATCGTCACCCGCGCACAGCCGAAGTGGCTGCCGTTCTCCTGCGGCTTCACGTAGTCCTCAAAAAGGTCGTCCGCCGTCTGCGCAAAGTGACCCAGCGAAGACGCATGGTGCTTGTCGCAGTACGATTCATACGGGCCGTAGCCGTAATATTCCGCCGTGTCAAACGACTTCGGCAGGAACATTCTAAGGCCGAATCTCGGCAGGAACGGACGCTCCATGTCGCGCTTACCGTTGATCTCCGCTCTTACCTTGCCCTCGGCGTCCACCGTAAAGCGGCAATCAAGGTGCAGGAACGGTCTGCGGTACACCGCCGCAAGGCTCAGCTTGCAATCGATCACAGCAACGCCGTCTTCCTCTTTCGCGTTGCAGGCATAGACTTTTATCGCGGGTTCGTTGTAGCCGGCCTGCTCCCATTCCTTGCGCACAAACTGGTCGTTGTCCGTCGGTGCACGCCACACGTTCCACGTCATCGGGCGGGTCATGATGTTCACATTGTTCTTCACCATAGACGTAAACACGCCCTCGGTCTTCGAGAACACATAACGGAAGCTGTCGCCCGTCACCGTCACGGCGCGGCTGTCCTCCTCCGCAACAACAACGCCCTTTCTAAGCGCCTCTTCCTTGCGTGCCCCGCGGGAAACGATCAGCTGGTCAAAGCCGAGCGGGTGTCCCTTCTCAAAGAACACGCTGTCGTTCTTCTTCGCGCTGTACTGCAAAAGCACCGCCACGTCGCCCTCCGTCGGAATTGCATCCGGTAGCGTAATGACACCGCTTTCGTGCGGGGCAATCTTGATGTCGTCCATCACGCCGCAGGCCACCGTATCGCCGTCCTGCTGAATCTCCCAGGAAAGCGTCAAAAATTCTTCCGTGTTCGTAAAATCGCGGTAATTCGTCAGCTGAATTTCCCCCGTTTCGCGGTTCACAAGCGCCGCGCGTACCGGGCGAATGACGTTTTTATATTCGAGTAAACCCGTATGCGGTGTGCGGTCGGGGTACACAAGGCCGTCCATGCAGAAGTTGCCGTCGTGCGGATATTCGCCAAAATCGCCGCCGTAGCGGAAAATATCGCGGTTGTCGGGCGTCGTGCCGCCGTAAACGGCGTGGTCGCACCATTCCCAAACAAAGCCGCCCATAAAGCGGTCATACTTCATGATCAGCTGCTGGTACTGTTCCGCATCTCCGGGACCGTTACCCATCGCGTGGATGTACTCGCAAAGCACCAAGGGCTTCGTGTACTTCGGGTCGACCATATATTCATCAATCCACTCCGGCGCCGAGTACATGCGGCTCTCCGTCGTCAGGGAAGACAGGTCGTTCTTGTGGCCGCGCGCATCGTAATACGTATTCTCGTAGTGCGTCAAGCGGGACGGGTCATATTCGCGCACCCATGCGCCGGCCTTCTCAAAGCTCGGGCCCCAGCCGGTCTCATTGCCGTAAGACCACATCAGCACGCACGCGTTATTCTTGTCGCGGATGACGCTGCGCTGAATTCTGTCCATAATCGCCTTGTCGAAAATCGGGTTCAGTGCGTTGTCCGCATATTCGTCCATGCCGTAGCCGCCGGTCTGCGTCGCCGCACCGTGGCCCTCAATGTCCGCCTCGGCAATAACATAGAAGCCGTATTCGCTGCAAAGCTGTAAGAACCACGGCGCGTTCGGGTAGTGGCTTGTGCGCACTGCGTTGATGTTATGCTGCTTCATCAGGAACAGGTCGCGCTTCGCCTGCTCGCGGCTGATGGTGTAGCCCGTCACCGGGTCGCTGTCGTGGCGGTTCACGCCGCGCAATTTGATTTTCACATTGTTGAAATACAGAACGCTGTCGCGGATCTCAATTTTGGAGATGCCCACCTTCTGCTCGATCACTTCATCCGCCGTGCGGAACACGATCGTGTACTGGTACGGGTCCTCGGCATTCCAAAGGTGCGGGTTTTCGAGCGCAAAGTTCGGCTCCGCGCCCGCCGTGCTTTCGAGCAGAGCGCCCTCGGCGTCATACAGCTCCGCCGTCACGTCCGGCAGCCCGATAAAGTCCATCTCCACGCGGATATCCGCATGGGAAAGGTCATCGCTCACCGTCGTCTTTACAAAGTAATCGCGGATGTGCGCCAAAGGTCTGCGGATGAGGTACACGTCACGGAAAATACCGCTCATGCGCAGCTTGTCCTGATCTTCCAGGTACGAGCCGTCACACCACTTTACAACCAGCACCGCCACGGAGTTTTCACCCTCGTTCAGTAAATCGGTGATGTCAAACTCGCTTGTCGAATGCGAAACCTGGCTGTACCCTGCAAACTGCTCGTTGATCCACAGATAGAAGCAGGAGTCCACGCCCTCAAAGTTCAAATAAATTTTCTGCGTCAGGTCTTCCGCGTTCATGCAGAAGCGGCGCAGATAAAGGCCGCAGGGGTTCTCGTCCGGCACATACGGCGGGTCATACGGGAACGGATAGCGCACGTTCGTGTACTGGTGGCGGTCATAGCCCGCATTCTGCCAGCAGGACGGCACCTCAATCTCGTCCATATCCTCCTCGTCAAAGCAAATCTCACCCTCGGAGCCCTCCGGGAACACGTCTAAAAACGAGTCAAAATACCGAAACGACCATGTGCCGTTCAAAAGACACACTCTTGTGGATTCTTCCCCGTCCTCCGGTGCCTTCGGCAAGAAGTAGCTGCGGTTCTGGCAGGTACCCACGTGCAGCACGTCCGGATTTTCGTGCATTTTCTGAAATTCCATTTTCAATACCGTTCCTTTCCTGCGTGAAAACGTTTTCCACGCGTGTGTTGAAACACTCCAAAATTCAGTTGAAGCGATTTAGAACCTATGCTATAATGAGCGTACACAGATGGGGATTTTTCCGCATCCCCTCTGCTACAAGATTACATGAAAAAAAGGTGCGGGTCAAGCCCGTAACCAAATAAATTTTGAGAAAGGAACAAAAACCATGACGATACAAATTCTGCTCGCCGCCCTGTTCCTTGCGGCAGTGCTGTGGCTCGGCTTTCGTGCCGCGCCGGAAACGGAGGGCGCCCCCGTCCGCCGCGCCCGTATAAAGGAAGCTACGGTCTTCGGCCTGCCCCCCGTGCCCGTCTTCTGCGCCGTGCTCGCTTTGGGGCTTATCCTGCGCTTTATTCTGGGCTACAACATCAACGGGTTCGAGGCCGACATCTCCTGCTTTAAAGCGTGGGCCGCCTATACGCACGATTACGGCTTTAATAACATGTATTACCGGGACTTCTTCCTCGATTATCCCCCCGGCTATCTCTACGTTCTCTACATCGTTGAGGCGTTCCGCCGCCTGTTCGGTGTCGACCAATATGCGCAGAGCTATACGCTCATGATAAAGCTCGCGCCCATTTTGTCGGACATCGCCTGCGCCGCGGCACTTTGGGTGCTCGCCCGCAAAAAGCTCGGTGAAAAAAGCGCGCTCCTTATCGCGTTTGCCTATCTTTTCTGCCCCGCCGTCATCGTCAATTCCTCCGTCTGGGGTCAGGCCGATAGCTTCTGCGCGCTTCTGCTCCTCTGCACACTGCTGCTTCTCTGGTACAACCACACGCCGCTCGCCGCGTTCGTCTACGGCTTCGGCATCTTAAGTAAGCCGCAGATGCTCATTTTCGCGCCGGTGCTCATTTTCTGGGTCATCCGCAAAAAGGACTGGAAAAACCTCGTCCTCGGGCCCATCATCGCCCTTGCGACGATTCTCCTGCTCTCCACGCTGTTTATAAAGAATTTCGATTACCTGAAGCTCATCGAAATCTACACCGGCACCATCGATTATTATAATTACTACACCATCAACGCCTATAACGTCTGGGCACTCTTCGGGCTCAACTGGGCTGCCCTGCCGGAGCACAGCACTTGGCTGCAATTCGGCGTGCCGCTCGCAACCGTCCTCGCAGGCCTCTTACTGCTGAAATCGAAGCGCGACGACGCCGTTTTCGCCTGCCCCACCGTTTTAATGTTCACGGTCTACATTTTCTGCGTCAAAATGCACGAGCGTTATCTGTTCCCCGTGCTCCTGTGCCTGCTGCTCACCTACGTTTTCACAAAGGAAAAGCGCTTTCTGCTCCTGTTCGCGGGCACATCCACGGTGCATTTTTTGAACGTTGCCTATGTGTTGTACCTCAATAACGCCTACATTTCCCCCACGTCCATTCAAATCCTGTTCCTCTCCGCGCTGCACGTGCTCCTGTACGTTTATATGCTCTATATCACGTACCGCTGCTTTATTTCCGAAAAAGCCCTGCGCTCGCTCCCTGCGTTTAAAACACAGAAAGCCGCCTCGGCCGAACAGCACACAAAGCCTGCCGCAGCGCCCGAATTCTCCCTCATCACCGACAAGAATCATAACGTCCGCCTGACGCGTGTCGATCTTCTCTGCATCGCCGTCGTTACCCTCCTTTACGGCATCGTCGCGTTCACGAATCTCGGTGATCACGAGACCGCCAATACGACATGGACGCCCCAAAACGGCGAATCCGCCGTCTTTGAGACAGACGACGCGTACAGTGAAATTTTCTACCTGCCCGGCATCGCCCCCGCGGATAACGGCATCGGCCAGCGCGTCGGCACCAATATGAAGATCGAGGTTTCAAACGATCAAACCAACTGGACGACCGCCGCCGAAAACACGGACGGCAGCGTCTATGCGTGGAAAAACGTCTCCGTCGCCGTCGGCAAATATATCCGCATCACGTCGATGTGCGACGATCTCGCCATCAACGAGTTCGCGCTCAAAAAGACAGACGGCACCGGCTTTGCAACGCTCACCGCCGTCTCCGGCAACGCGTGGCAGCTCACGGATGAGCAAAACACCGTCCCGCTCTACCCAAGCTACATGAACTCCACCTATTTCGACGAAATCTACCACGCCCGCACCGCCTACGAGCACATTTTGGGACTCGAGCCATACGAAAACACGCACCCCACGCTCGGCAAGCTCATCATCTCGGTCGGCATTCGCATCTTCGGCATGAACCCGTTCGGCTGGCGCTTCATGGGCACGCTGTTCGGTGTTCTGATGCTCCCTGCGCTCTACCATTTCTTAAAGCACCTCTTTAGCTCCACGTTCCTCTGCACCGCCGGTACCGTCCTCTTTGCGTTCGATTTCATGCATTACGTCCAAACACGCATCGCGACCATCGATACCTACGCCGTGTTCTTCATCATTTTAATGTACGACGCCATGCTCGTGTTTATTCAGCACGATTTAAAAACCGACAGCTTCAAAAAGCTCCTGCCCCCGCTGCTTTTAAGCGGCATCTTCATGGGGCTCGGCATCGCAAGCAAGTGGACGGTCGCCTATGGCGCAGTCGGCCTCGCCGTGCTGTTCTTCGGCAAGCTCATCGTCTCTTACCGCGAAGAGAAAGGCCACGCCGCCGTGCAGAAAGCGCTCCTTAATAAATCCATAAAGCTCTGCCTCTGGTGCTGTCTGCTGTTCATCGCCATTCCGTTCGGCATCTACTTTACGGCGTTCCTGCCGCTCACCACATTGCCGCATAACCGCTACGATGTTTTCGGCCGGTTCGTCGCGTACCAAACGCATATGTACAACTATCACTCCACGCTGCAGGCGACCCATCCGTTTGAGTCCCCGTGGTATCAATGGCCGTTCGACATCCGCAACGTGTGGTATTACGGCAATTACAGCGCCGACAGCGAGGGCCACATCCGCACCATTTCGGTGCTCGGCAACCCGCTGTTCTTCTGGGCGTGCGTGCCCGCCACCGTGTACGCGTTCGTAAGGGCCGTAAAACGGCACTCCCGCACCGCGCTCATCTGTGTCATCGGCTTCTTGTCCGCATATCTGCCGTGGGTACTCGTGCCGCGCTGCACGTTCATTTACCACTATTTCACTGCCGTGCCGTTCATTCTCATTGCGTTCCTCATCGCGTATCAGTGCCTTGAAGAAACAGCTTCCCTGCGCCGCGTCGTCTTCACAAAAGGCGCCGCCACGCTCACAGTCGGCAGAATTCTCCTGCTTGCCTGCGTCCTCGTGCACATTCTTATGTTCATCGCGTTCTACCCCGTGCTCACCGGCACCCTCACCACGCAGAACTACGCCAACGCCTTAGAATGGCTCCCCAGCTGGTTTTTTATCTAAGACCCCGAGCTAACGACAACGGTGGTTGAAAGTTTTCGCCAGCCTTTTTCAAAAGGCTGCGGATTCTTAGGGCAGCGCCCTAAGTCGTCGTTCGCAAACGACGAAACCCTTTTGCCTACCCAAAAATCAGGAAGATAGGCGGAATGATCCAGTGAATCATTCCGCCGCAAGGAACCCTATTAAGGGGTTCCTTGACGGTCGACCGAATGTCGACCGTAGAATAAGAAAAATCGCCGCACTCTCGTTTTCCCCCTGAGAGCGCGGCGATTTTTATGCCTGCATATATAAAATTTCTTACCCCTTCACCGACTCCGTCGCCGCCGCACTGTTCACCGGCTTATCGAGGTTCTTAATCTCCTTGTTGTAGAGAATTACAAAGAATACAACCGTCACAATGAGCGAAATAAATTCGGAGATTGGGAAGCAGAACCACACAGCGCCGAGGCTGATTTTCGAGAGCAGCCACGCCGCCGGCACCAGCACAACCAGCTGACGCATCACAGACTGCACAAGGCTGTACATGCCGTGGCCCGTCGCCTGAAACAGCGTCGAAAGCGTAATGCCGATCGCCGCCATCGGGAAGTGAATCGCGATGATTCTAAGCGCCGAGTCGCCGATCTCGTGCAGTTCCGGCGTCGCGTTAAAGATGGAAATCAGCGTGCCCGGGCAGATTTCAAACACGATAAGACCCGCAATCTCAATAATAAGCGCAATCACGCAGCCGATCTTCACCGCACCCGTCACACGCTTTTTGTTGCGCGCACCGTAGTTGTAGCCCATAATCGGCATGAGCCCCTGCGTCAAGCCGAACACCGGCATAAACACAAAGGACTGCAATTTAAAGTAAACACCGAACACATTCACGGCCACTGCGGAAAAGCCCGCCAAAATGCCGTTCATTGCCATGGTCATCAGCGTGCCGATGGCGTTCATCACGATGCTCGGCAGACCCACAACGTAAATGTCCTTCATCGTCTTGCCGTGGAAACGGAAGCCCTTAAATTCCAGCGCAATCGCGTGGTTGCCGAAAAACAAAATGCAAAGGCCCACAATCATCGAAAGGATCTGGCCGCCAACCGTCGCGTACGCCGCACCGGCCACGCCCATGTTGAAGTTGAAAATGAGGATCGGGTCAAAGATGATGTTTGCCACCGCGCCCACAAGCTGAATGATCATCGGCATCACCATGTTGCCCGTCGCCTGTAACATTTTTTCAATGACCGCCGCAAAGAAGAAGCCGAACGATGCCACCGTCACAATCGTGATGTACGTTGTGCCCATGCTGAGCACTTCCGCGTCCTGCGTGTAAAGCGCCGTAAACGGACGCGCCACAATCGCACCGAAAATTGCAAAGACCACATACGTGATCGCAGAAAGAATAATGCCGTGCGTCGCCGCGTTGTCCGCCGCCTCCTGGTCGCGCTCGCCGAGTCTGCGGGAAATGAGTGAGCTCACGCCCACGCCGGTGCCCACGCCGAAGGCCACCAACAGGTTCTGAATCGGGAACGCCAGCGAGACCGCCGTCAGTGCGTTCTGGCTCACCTGCGCCACAAAGTAGCTGTCCACAATGTTGTAAAGCGCCTGAATCAGCATTGAGAACATTGCCGGCAGTGCCATCGTCAAAATCAGCGGCAGCATCTTCGCGGAGCCCATGCGGTTGTTTGCCGGGTCCTCAAGCTTCACCGTTTTTTCCGCCATAAAATCAAACTTCCTTTCTTTTTTGTAAATTCTTTTGCAAATCTCTACGCTCCAAACGCGGTTTTTTCGCATGAAAAGACTTCGCCGCAAGCACGGCGAAGTACGCTGTTTAAAGCCTTTAGTTTTCATTTTGTCCGACCGTTATCCTGTTCAACAGTCTAAAATCGAACTGATACAGTATAACACACTTTATTTTCCGCCGCAACACTTCGCATAAAAACGCGCATTTTCACCAATTCCGCGCCCCAAAACAAGCCCTATCGTCACAGAATATTCACCTTTTGTTCTTGCATTCGACGCAATAAATCGGTACAATAAATACAAACTGGTCATACTCTGCACAAACAGGGGATTTCCGGGAGGAAACGGGTTCGCTTTTCGCCCCGCAATATTGGAATAAGGAAGGTAGAAATTTATGGCATCCGGCAAAATCATGATCGTAGACGACGATAGAAATATCTGTGAGCTTTTAAGATTGTATATTGAAAAGGAAGGCTTTGAAACAGCCATTGCAAACGACGGCAAGGCGGCCGTGCAAATGTTTGATTCCGTCAACCCGGACCTCATGCTGCTCGACATCATGCTCCCGGAGCTCGACGGCTGGCAGGTCTGCCGCGAGATCCGCAAAAAGTCCCAGTGCCCCATCATTATGCTGACGGCCAAGGGCGAAGTGTTCGATAAAGTCCTCGGCTTAGAGCTCGGCGCGGACGATTACGTCGTAAAGCCCTTTGAGACAAAAGAGGTCATCGCGCGCATCAACGCCGTCCTCCGCCGCATTGGCAAAAAAGAATCCTCTCAGGTGAAAGAAGTTCACTACGAGAATCTCTCCATCAACCTCACAAATTACGAACTCAAGGTCAAGGGCGTCCAGATTGACACTCCGCCGAAGGAAATGGAGCTCATCTATCATCTCGCCTCGAACCCGAACCGCGTCTTCACGCGTGACCAGCTCCTCGACGAAGTGTGGGGCTTTGATTATTACGGCGATTCCCGCACCGTAGACGTGCACGTTAAGCGCCTGCGTGAAAAACTCGAAGGCGTTTCCGATAAGTGGTCGCTTAAAACCGTCTGGGGCGTCGGCTATAAGTTTGAAGTGAAAGAATAAGCCGGCGAAAGGAAGGATTCCCCTTGCAAAAATCCCTGTTCGGAAAATACCTGCGTGTCACCATGGTCATCGTGCTCGCCAGCTTCATCGTGCTCGGCAGCGTCATGATGTTTGTGTTCTCGCAGTACACCAAAAGTGATAAGCGCAAACTGCTTATGCAAAACGCCTCGTCCATGGCATCCATTACTTCCGTCGTAGACATCACGAATAACGGTGCACCGGAGCTTCTGAAAGTCTTTGTGCGCACGTTCTCTCTCAATATCGATGCCGATATTTTCGTCACCGATCTCGAGGGCAACGTCCTGTTCGGCGCATACGCCAACAGCACCTCAAATATCGGCGCAAACTTCACCCCGCAGACGCAGATCTCCGCCGACATCGTAAAGCGCGCGTCCGAGGGCTCCTATACCGGTGACGGACGCAAAAACGGCATTTACGATACCCCGTACTACGTCGTCGGCGTGCCGCTTTATTCCGTCGCCGAAACATCATCTTCCGAGGCAGGAGGCGAAAACAGCACCAGAGTGCCCGTCGGTGCCGTTTTTGCCGCCATGAACGCTACCTCCCTCACGGAGTATCAGTTTGCCGCACTGCAAATGTTCCTCATCGCCGCAGCCGCCGCGTTCATTCTGGCGTTCGTTGTCGTCGGCCTCTTCTCCTACCGGCTCGTCAAGCCCCTGCGGCAGATGTCCGCCGCAGCCAAAAGCTTCGGCGACGGCGATTTCTCCATCCGCGTGCCCGTCACAAGCAACGACGAGATTGGCCAGCTTGCCACCGCGTTCAACAACATGGCAGATTCGCTCTCCGGCAGCGAAAGCATGAACCGCAGCTTCGTCGCGAACGTCTCGCACGAGTTAAAGACCCCGATGACAACCATCGCGGGCTTCATCGACGGCATTCTGGACGGCACCATTCCGCCGGAGCGCCAGTCGCATTACCTGCACATCGTTTCCGATGAGGTCAAGCGCCTCTCGCGCCTTGTCCGCACCATGTTAAATCTCTCCCGCATCGATAACGGCGAGCTGAAGCTCCGCCCAAACGATTTCGATATTTCCGAGACCGTCCTCTCCACCGTGCTCACGTTTGAAAAGAGCATCGACGAGAAAAAGATCGACATCCGCGGGCTCGATACCTTGCAGCCCATGCAGGTGCACGGCGATGAAGACCTTTTGCATCAGGTCGTCTATAACCTTGTCGAAAACGCCGTCAAGTTCACAAACACCGAGGGCTACATCTCCTTCAACGTCTCGGACAGCATCGACCGCATCGTCGTCACCATCGAAAACAGCGGCTCCGGCATCCAGTCCGATGAGCTCCCCCTCGTGTTCGAAAAGTTTTATAAGACCGATAAATCAAGAAGTCAGGATAAAAACGGCATGGGTCTCGGCCTATACCTTGTCCGCACCATCATCAAGCTCCACGGCGGCGACATTTCCGTCTCCTCCGTCGTGAACGAGTACACCCGCTTCTCGTTCTATATTCCGAAGCCGCAGGAACCCCCGAAGCTGAAGTACAATACCGGCTCCATCCCGGTCACCGTGCCGGTCGAAGATGCCGTCATCTCGGAGCGCCCCAAAAAAGAGCACCACGGCCACAAGGATAATAAAGAGCCCGATCAGAAATAAATCCAAAAGTGAGGTATCACACCATGGACGATTTTGAAAACAAAATCCCGGAGACGCAGGAGCCTGCTTCTTCCGAAGACAATATCCCCGAAGCACCGGAAACTACGGAGACCATTCCCGCAGAGCCCTCCGTTTCTGATGAACCGGCCGCTCCCGCAGAACCGACTGTCACCCCGGAGCCGACATCAGAGCCGGAAGCTTCCCAGACACCGGAACCGGACAGCCAGAAGGAAGATACCCAAAAAGGGGATACCGAT
>OGQV01000181.1_pt1 | contig 72025 bp, 55 predicted proteins | sample 1553311 | NCBI WGS metagenome assembly OGQV01 (sample SAMEA2579976, study PRJEB22360) | human gut metagenome
TCGGATAAGCTGATTGACGATAGGATTATATTGAACCCAATCCTAACTTCTTACTACAGAAGTATTTATCAAGCGACCAATCTGGGCGCACTCGCGTAAATTTGCGTGGTGGTTATGTTCGTATGCCCCAAAATCTTGCTTACGCTTTCTATCGGCATACCGTAATTCAATGCCAAAACAGCGAATGAATGGCGGCTTAAATGGAATGAAACCGGCTTTTCTATCCCGCATTTCTTCGCCACAGCCTTGATACGCTTGTTCACCATGTCAAGCGAGCCGATATTGAAAAGCCGCTTGTCAGTCCTGAACGGCTCGTAACGCTTGATAATCTGCATCGGAATGTCCATCAGCTTGATTTGGAACGGTACTCCCGTCTTTTGACGTTTCGACACAATCCAAGGTGTGCCGTTTATTTCAACGATGTTGTCGGTGGTCAAATTCTTTATGTCCGTGAACGAGATGCCCGTCCAGCACCCGAACAGGAACAAATCCCTCGCCAATGCGAAGTTGGGATTGTCCAGTTTGATTGCGCCCAATGCCCGCATCTCGTCCTCCGTGAGAAAGCCGCGCTCCTTGTGGTCAGGGTCAACGTGGTACATCGCAAACGGGTTTCTCGGTATCTTGCCGTTGTAGTGAGCCGTGGTGACGATGTGTTTCAACGGTATGGAGTATATCCACACGGACGATTGCGCCAGCCCGACCTCGTTACGCAGGTACAGGCAGTAGTCACGGATGAAGTCCTCCGTCAGTTCGTTCATCGCCATGTCTGTCCGCTTGTATTGACGCTTGATAAACTCCGCCACGTATTTGCGGACGGTCAGATACTTCTGATACGTGCGCTTAGAGCGGTCTTTGCCCACCCGTTTGGCAAACGCTTCGTTCTCCTTGTCAAATGCTCGTAACAATGTTTCATACTCCGTGCCGATGCCCTGATAGGCGTTGCGTACCATTTCAGCCGTGACATACGCCTCACGGTCGGAAAGCCGCTGGTAGTGCTTAGTTATCTGCGCCTTGATGTTGTCAAGCGCATAGTTCACAGCCACCGCCTCGCGGCTCTTACCTTTTGCCCGGTTGCCTTTGGCATCCCACAAATCCTTGGAGATGCGCTGTTTGCAACTGAACTGCGCGATAGTCCCGTTGATTGTAACCCGTCCCATGATGGGGACAATCCCATTCTTTTCCTTGCTTCCGTTTACATAGAAGACGGTCTTGAAAGTACTCCTCATAATCCTACTTTTTGTTTGGTGCAAAATTAGTTTACGGGAGTTGTAAAGGCAGAATGTAAACCTACGCAGAACGCAGAAATAGAGACTGTTAGTATTAAATGTGCATTCGGTGTCGGGTAATGGTTTGGAAGTACATCTGTTACTGCAATCCGCCTAAATCCGTTTTTCCGCCCTTGTGCCATTCTGTGCCACCCGAAGCCAAACTCTCTGACCGTCAGTGAGAATGCTCAAATTCGCTTTATTCTGCGTTTTATCCTATTATTTTCAAGAAAAACGCCCCGGCCGCTTTCTTTCCGTAAAAAAGACGGGAAACAGAACGATCATCCGCCCGATCTGCCGCCGGGCTGGAACAGTTCCCGGTCGGGAAGCCCGTCGAGGTATCTGCGTTTGAAGACATTGACGCAGAAGACAAACATCGCCAGCATCAGCGGCCCGAAGATGACGCCCATAAAGCCGAAGAGCGACAGACCGATGAAGACCCCGAAAATGGTGATGAGCGGGTGTACGTCGGCCATCTTCTTCTGCATGACCATCCGCACGAGGTTGTCCACCTGCGTGACGACCAGCGTGCCGTACATCACCAGCCCGATGCCCTGCCCCCAGTTGCCGTCGAGGCTCATGTAGGCCGCCAGCGGAAGCCACACGAGGGCCGTGCCGACGATGGGCAGAATCGTGGCGAAGCAGGTCAGCACGCCCCAGAAAAGCGGCTCGGGAACGCCGAAGGCCAGGTAACCGACATAGGCCACCACGCCCTGCGAGACGGCCAGCAGCGGAATGACGATGGCGTTCGAGCGCACGATCATGTGGATTTCGCGCATCACGCTGCGCGCCGCGCGGCGGTCGAACGGCAGGATTTCGCGGCAGTAGGTCTCCATGCGCAGGCCCCCGATCAGCATGAAATAGAGCACGAAGAGCAGCACGACGAGGTTGACGGCGAAATTCACGATGCCGCCCACGAGCCACTGCCCCGCCCTGGGAAGGTAGCCCAGCACCGATTGCAGGTTGCTCTCGGACCAGAGGTCGTAGCCGGTTTTCTGCTGGATGAGTTCGGCGACGTGCCGGACGGGCGTGATGACCGACTGCGGATCGAGGGCCACGCCCTGGATTTTGTCGACGACCATCCAGACGATCAGGCTGATCGGAACGAGGAAGAAGAAGATCGCCTCGCCGAGCAGCAGCGACGCCGCAAGGCTCCGCCGCCACCGCCGCCGTTCGCTCAAGAACCACATCTGACGCCGCAGCAGCACGTAGATCGTCACGGCCCCCAGCAAACCGCCCAGAAACGGCGTCAGCTCGACGAAGATTGTAAGGCCCAGCCCCGCGATAAGCACGAAAAGCGAATAACGCCAGTATTTTTCACGCACCGAAAGCATACCCCGGCCCCGCGCAAGGAACGTGCCGCAGGCTTCCGGACCGGGAGGCCGGAATGTTGAAATATCGTCGACTGAAAATTTGCGCTATTCTATTGCGGCTCACAAATATTTGATATATATTTGCGCCATGGAAGGAATGGCCGAAATCGTCTGCACAGACACCCCGGAAATGAGTACCCGCCATTGGCGAAAAGCTCTTTTAGGACACACATACGACTGACGAGGGATGTTCCTGCAACAGGAATGTCCCTCGCCGTTTTCTCAAAACGGCCGAATCCGGAAACCGAAACGCCGCGAAAAAGAAAACAAACGATCCATCTACAACGAAACCCAAAAAAATCCCTTATTCACAAAAACCAACGTTTATGAAGAAACTTTTCCTTCTCATGCTCTCGGTCTTCGCATTTTGCGCAGCCGATGCGCAGGTGACGACTTCGGGAATGAACGGCACGGTGACCGACGCCGACGGACAGCCGCTCGCCGGCGCCACGGTCATCGCCGTGCACACCCCTTCAGGCACGCAGTACGGCGCCGTGAGCGACAAGAACGGCGACTACAACCTGCAAGGACTGCGCACGGGAGGTCCCTACACGGTGACCTTCTCGTTCGTGGGCTGCCAGAGCGTCGAATTCCCGGGACTGATGCTGTCGCTGGGCCAGACCCTCAAGCGCGACGCATTCCTCAAAGACAGTCAGGAACTCGAAGCCGTGGTCATCACGGCCGACGGCAAGAACAGTTCGATGAACGTCAACCGCGCAGGGGCGGTCACCAGCATCTCCAACGAGCAGATCGAACTGATGCCTACGGTCAACCGCAGCATGAACGACATCATGCGCCTCACGCCGCAGGCCTCGTCGACCACCTCGGGACTGGCCATCGGCGGCGGCAACTACCGCCAGTCGTACGTGACGGTCGACGGCGCGGCGTTCAACAACATGTTCGGCATCGGCGGCAACCTGCCCGCAGGCGGTTCGCCCATTTCGCTCGACGCGCTGGAGCAGGTATCGGTGTCGATAACCCCCTTCGACGTGCGCCAGAGCGGATTCACGGGCGGAGCGATCAACGCCGTCACCAAGTCGGGAACCAACGACCTGAAGGTCTCGGCCTACCTCTACTCCAAGAGCGACCAGCTCCAGGGCGACAAATACGACGGCGGCAAACTGTCGCTGAGCGAGATGCGGAACAACACGCTCGGATTCAGCGTCGGCGCCCCGATCGTCAGGAACAAGCTCTTCGTGTTCGCCAACTTCGAGCGTGAGTGGAACACCACGCCGGGCAACTCCCGGCTGGCCCGCACGAGCGAAAGCCAGGATTTCGGCAAAGCCCTGCAATACAACCGCCCGACGACCGCGAAACTCGACGAGATGAGCCGGTTCCTGATCGACAACTACGGCTACAACCCCGGCGCCTACCAGAACTATTCGGTGAAGACGCCCGGCTACAAGCTCATGGCACGCGTGGACTGGAACATCAACCGCAACCACGCGCTGAACGTGCGGTTCAGCCGGACGCAGAACAAGTATTCGTCGGCCCCGTCGTCGTCGATCTCGCCGCTCAACGCCGGCAAAGTGTACGACAAGGACGTTTACGGCCGCACCTCGGTCTACGCCATGTATTTCGGAAATTCGCGCTACTATCAGGAGCAGAACTTCACGTCGGTGGCCGCCGAACTCAACTCCCGCTTCATGGACAGCCGCTTGACGAACACGCTGCGCTACACCTATTCGCACCAGTACGAGCCGCGCAGCTACGACGGCGGCATCTTCCCGACGGTGGACATTCTGGAGCCTGCCGAGAACGGCGCGAGCGCCCTGTACGCCTCGTTCGGACTCGATCCCTTCACCGAAGGCAACCTGCGCGAAGTGTCGACGCACATCGTAACCGACGAGATCGGCTACACGCTGGGCAAGCACCGGCTGGTGGCCGGTTTGCAGTTCGAGCACAACTTGACCACGAACGGCTACTTGCAGGGCGGCGCGGGATACTACGTCTACGAAAGCTGGGACGACTTCAAGAACGACAAGGCCCCGCTGGCGTTCCGCATCGCACACGGCAACAACGACGACCTTTCGCAGGCGTTCCCCCAGTTCTCCCACATGCAGTACTCGGTCTACCTGCAGGACGAGATCAACGTGAGCGAGCGTTTCAAGGCGACGGTCGGAGTGCGTTTCGAGGTTCCGGTCTATCCGTCGATCTCGGGCAACGAAAATAAGGACTTTACGGAGATCTTCGCGGAACACGGCGGCTACAAGACCTCGGACATGCCCAAGGCGCGTCTGTCGGTGGCTCCCCGCGTGGGCTTCAACTGGGACATGACCGGCGAGCGCAAGTATATCCTCCGCGGAGGTACGGGCGTGTTCAACGGCCGTCTTCCGTTCGTATGGCTCGTATCGGTGGCCGGAAACAGCAACACCATCCAGAACGGGCTCACGCTTTACAGAAACGAAAAGGGCGACAACATGCCCAAATTCCACACCAATGTCAAAGACATGCTGGAAGACGTGTACAAGGGAACCTACAAGGGACATGACCTGGCGGCCAACACGCAGCCGACCATTCTGGACAAGAACCTCAAAATGCCTTCGACGTGGAAAAGCTCGCTGGCGCTGGACCTGAAACTTCCGGGCGACATCAACCTCAATATCGAGGGGATCTACAACAAGGACTTCAACTCGGTGACCGTCACCAAACTCGGCATGGTCGAGAAAGAGGGCGGCATCCGGCTCCCGGGCGAACCCGAGGCGCGCACCTATTGGGAAAGCGGCAATATCAAGAATAAGGACGGCGAGACCGTCAATCCCTACCTGATCAACAACACCGACGACGTGGACGGCTACTACGCTTCGGTCTCGGCGCAGGTGTCGAAAACCTGGGGCTTCGGTCTCTCGCTGACGGCGGCCTACACCTATTCGAGCGCCAAGAACGTGATCGACGGCATCGGCGATCAGGTGACCTCGGCATTCAGCACCAACACGTTTAACAAGAACGGTTCGAACGTGCCCGAACTGGGTTACGCATCCTACGTGTCGCCCCACCGCATCCTGCTCAACGTCGGCTACCGCCTCGCGCACAAGAGCGGCGCGTCGAACTTCGGGCTTTACTACGAGGCGTTCCGCCAGGGATATATCGGTTCGTACTCCTATTCGCGCTACTCCTACACGATGTACGTGCAGAGCGGCAAGTATCAGAATCCCGTGACGAACGACCGCGGCGCGGTGAACCTGATCTACATTCCGACCCGCGAGGAACTCGACGGCATGCCGTTCACGTCGGACGAGAACAGGGAAGAATACTGGAAATTCATCCGGAACGACGACTATCTCTCGAAGCACACCGGCGAATACTCGAAGCGCGGCGGCGCCGTGATGCCCTGGCAGCACATGCTGAACTTCCGCTTCTCGCAGGACTTCTACGTCAACGTCAAAGGCCGGCGCAACACGATTTCGCTGGGACTCGATGTCAACAACATCGCCAACATGCTCAACCGCGACTGGGGCAACGTCAAACGGATCAGCACGACCAACATCCTGAAATACGAGAACGGCGCCTACACGTTCAACAAACCCACATGGTCGAAGTATGCCGGCACGATTTCGACCTGGTCGGCGATGTTCAGCATCCGCTACACCTTCAACTAATCTCCCGGAAGAGGCTCAAAAAGGAAGAGACCGGTTTGCGCCGGTCTCTTCCTTTTGTTTATATGCAGTCCGATTGCAACAACCGCCGGCGCAGGGCGTCGCACGCCGCGTCGGGATCGCGGTGATCGAAGACAAAGCCGTGAATGCCCAGAGCGGCGGCGGCTTCGATATTGGCCTCGCGGTCGTCGATAAAAAGCGTCTCGGAAGGCGTGAGTCCATAGCGTTCGAGCAGAATCTCGTAGATGCGCGGCTCGGGTTTCACGGTGTGCTCCTCGCAGGAGACCACCTCGCCGTCGAAAAACCCGTAGACGGGGAAGCGGCGCAGGAAGTCGATGAACTCGCGCGACATGTTCGAAAGCACGTAGAGCCGGTAGCCCGCCGCTTTCAGGTCGCCGACGAGCCGTTCGGTCGGCTTCACGGGTTCCTGCAGGTCGACGGCCAGCCGAAGGACGGCGGCACAGGTCTCCACGGGGCGGCCGGTCATTCCGCTGATGGTGGCGGTCACCTCTTCGAGCGTCGACGTGCCACGGTCGTACTCCTTCCAGAAGAGCGGCATGCGCGGGGCGCGGAGAAAACTGAAAAATTCGAGCAGTTCGGGGGTGCACTTGCTTTTATCACGGGCGAAAAGGACTCCGCCAAGGTCAAAAACGATGTTTTTCATAGGGACAAAGATACTAAAAAGTCGAATGGGGCGCAACACAAAATCGCGCGCAACTCCGTAAAACCTTCCGACTGGTAAAAGGATCGTTACGCCCCCAAAGATACGAAAAATTTTGTTGGTGCGGGATTTGCAGGGTGTCCGGAAAACAATCAAGCCTATGAATCACGGTATAAGCATCCTTTTCCGCGCCATTCCGCTCGCAATGGCCGCCTTCTGCTTCGCTTACGGAGCCTATATTTTCGCGGCCGGAACCGACGCGGCGCGCCTGACGGCTGGTCCCGTCGTCTTCTACCTCGGGTCCATCTGCATCGCGCTCTACTGCACCGCCGCAACGATCATCCGCCAGATCATCGGGACCTACACGGCGGCGGCGAAGTACCTCTTCCCGGCGATCGGCTACACGTTCGCCGTGCTGACGCTCATCAGCGGCGCATTCATCATCGCCTCGCACTGGCCCGGCGCGCTGGTCACCGGACACGTCGTCTGCGGACTGGGGCTGATCACGGCCTGCGTGGCCACGGCGGCGACCTCGTCGACACGCTTCAGCCTGATTCCCAAAAACTCCGCCGACGACTCCTTCTCGGTCAACCCGGCCGGATTCACCCGCGCCGAGTCGTCGCTGCTGATCTTCATCGTCTCGGCAATCGCCGCCATCGCCTGGGTCTGGTGCATCCTGCTCTATGTGCGCGGAACGCTTCCGGCACACATCGTCGCCGGGAGCGTGATGTTCGGAATCGCCTGCGTCTGCACGTCGCTCATCGCGCTGGTCGCCAGCATAGCCCGCCAGGCCCGCGGCAGCTACACGATGGCCGAGAAAGGCAAATGGACGGGACTCGTGCTGACGATGGGTTCGCTGGCATTCGTGCTGGGGCTGATCCTGATTTTCGCCTATTGGGACCATCTGATCAACTTCGTGGGATTCGTGCTGATCGGTCTGGCGCTGATCTGCTGGAGCATTTCGAGCAAGGTGATTCTGCTGGCGAAAATCTGGCACGCCGACTTCCCGCTGGCCAACCGCATTCCGATCATCCCCGTGCTGACGGCGCTGGCATGCCTGTTCCTCGCGGCGTTCCTCTACGAGGAGGCCGCATTCCAGGCCAAATTCTTCGTCCCGGCGCGTGTGCTGTCGGGATTCGGCGCCATCTGTTTCACGCTCTACTCCATCGTCTCGATCCTCGAAAGCGGAACGTCGAAAAAATAAAAGGACAAAAGACTTTATTCGATTTTGGAGACGCAGATTTGTGCTTAAACGAAGCGGGGCACGGATGGGTAGTATCGGAATACGTCCCATTCGTGCCCTGCGAGCGCAAGTGCGAAGATGCCCTATAAAATCAGAATAAATGGAAGGCGACCGTAAGCCCCGCCATCACGATCGCGACCATCGACATCAGTTTGATGAGAATGTTGAGCGACGGACCCGACGTATCCTTGAAGGGATCGCCGACCGTATCGCCCACGACCGTGGCCCGGTGGCAGTCGGAACCCTTGCCGCCGAAGTGCCCCTCCTCGACCATCTTCTTGGCGTTGTCCCAGGCGCCCCCGGCATTGGCCATGAAGACCGCCAGCACGAAACCGGAACTCAATCCGCCGACCAGAAGGCCCATTACGCCCGCCACCCCGAAGATCAGTCCGACAACGACCGGAGCGGCGATGGCCAGCAGGCTCGGAAACAGCATCTCACGCTGCGCACCGCGGGTCGAAATGGCGACGCAGCGCGCGTAGTCGGGCGTTCCATCGCCCGTGAGGATGCCCTTGATCTCGCGGAACTGGCGGCGCACCTCCTCGACCATGCTCTGCGCGGCGCGGCCCACGGCGTTCATCGTCAGCCCGCAGAAGAGGAACGACATCATTGCGCCGATGAAGACGCCGATCAGCACCGTGGGGTTCATCAGCGACACGCGGTAATATTCCATGAAATCGAGAATCGAGGCGTCCTGCACGAAGCGCATCGTCCCGTCGGACATTTCGAGCATCGTCACCCCGTTGTGGATCAGACCGATGCGGATCTCCTCGATATAGGAGGCCAGCAGCGCGAGGGCCGTCAGGGCCGCCGATCCGATGGCGAAGCCCTTGCCCGTGGCGGCCGTGGTGTTGCCCAGCGCGTCGAGCGCGTCGGTGCGTTTGCGGACCTCGGGGCCGAGGCCGCTCATCTCGGCATTGCCGCCCGCATTGTCGGCGATAGGCCCGTAGGCGTCCGTGGCCAGCGTGATGCCCAGCGTCGAGAGCATGCCCACGGCCGCGATGCCGATGCCGTAGAGACCCATCGACATATTCTGCGGAGCCATCATATTCTCGATGTCGAAGCCGATGGCGCAGAGGTAGGCAAGGATGATCGCCACGCCGATCGTCACGACGGGGATGGCCGTGGAGATCATTCCCGAGCCGATGCCGGCGATGATGACCGTCGCAGGGCCTGTCTGGGCGCTCCCGGCGATCTTCTGCGTCGGTTTATAAGAATGGGAGGTGAAGTATTCCGTGGCCTGCCCGATGACAATGCCCGCCACGAGGCCCGTGATGACCGAGAACGAGAGTCCAACCCAGTTCTCGACGCCCAGCAGGCAGAGGATGCCGAACGTGGCGGCGGCGATCAGCAGCGAGCTGAAATTGACGCCCACGCCCAGCGAACGGAGCAGTTCGCGCATCGTGGCCCCCTCCTTCGTGCGCACGAGGAAGATGCCGAGGATCGAGAGCAGGATGCCCACCGCGGCGATCAGCATCGGGGCCATCACGGCCTTGATCTGCAACGCCTCGGAACCGGCCGAGGAGAAGGCCGCGGCGCCCAGCGCCGCCGTGGCGAGGATCGAACCGCAGTAGCTCTCGTAAAGGTCGGCGCCCATGCCGGCCACGTCGCCCACGTTGTCGCCCACGTTGTCGGCGATGGTCGCGGGATTGCGCGGAGCGTCCTCGGGGATGCCCGCTTCGACCTTGCCCACCAGGTCGGCGCCCACGTCGGCCGCCTTGGTGTAGATGCCGCCGCCGACACGCGCGAACAGAGCCTGCGTCGAGGCGCCCATGCCGAAGGTCAGCATCGTCGTGGTGATGACCACGAGCTTCTGCGGCCCGGCGACCTCGACGAAATGGTTCAGAATGACGTACCAGAACGAAATGTCGAGCAGGCCGAGGCCCACGACCACCAGTCCCATCACCGCACCGCTGCGGAATGCGACCTTCAGGCCGCGGTCCAGCGACTGCCGCGCGGCATTGGCCGTACGGGCCGAAGCGTAGGTCGCGGTCTTCATGCCGAAGTAGCCCGCAAGCCCCGAGAAAAAGCCGCCGGTGATGAAGGCGAAGGGAACCCAGCCGTTCTGCACCCCGGCGCCGTAGGCCAGCCAGGCGAAAAACAGCGCCAGCACCGCGAAGACGATGCCGACGACCTTGTACTGCTGGCGCAGGTAGGCCATGGCGCCCTTGCGCACGTGCGCGGCGATCTCGCGCATGCGCGGCGTACCCTCGTCCTCGCGCTTCATCAGGCGGTAAAACGCCCATGCGAAGGACAGGGCGACGACGGACGCGGCAGGCACGATCCAGAAAATCGAAGGAATGTTCATATCATAAATTATAGTTAGTTGGTTGTATACCTCTGCAAACTAATCAAGTAAGGTGAAAACAAATATAAGAAAATATCCCGGCCTCAAAAGGCCGGGGCTGTTTCGTTCCGGGATTTTCCCGCTTATTTCTTCTGCTCTTTCAGCAGGTCGCGGATTTCGGTGAGCAGCAGCTCCTCTTTCGTCGGTGCGGGCGGTTCGGGAGCGGGAGCCGGAGCCTCTTCCTTTTTCTTCATCAGCCGGTTCATCAGCTTGACCATCAGGAACACGCAGAGCGCCAGGATCGTGAAATCCACGCACTGCTGGATGAATGCGCCGTAGTTCCAGTAGATCGGTTCTGCCGCAGCGGCAGCCTGCGCGGGATCGCCTCCTCCGGTCACCATGTCGCCCACGGAGTGCATGGCGTTCGACGTCACGTCGCGGACTTTCGAGATGTCGAGCCGCAGCTGCGAGAAGTCGGTGTTTCCGATCAGCGCGCCGATGGGCGGCATCAGGATGTCGTTCACGAGCGACGATACGATTTTGCCGAACGCGCCGCCGATGATCACGCCGACGGCCATGTCCATTACGTTGCCTTTGAGGGCAAACTCTTTGAATTCTTTGAGAAATGCCATATCGTTTAAGGGTTTGATGTTTAATTAGTAGCAAAAATAACTGTTTTTTCCGGAAATCCAATAAGACATACGATCTTCCGCATCCTGTTTTCGGGTTTATAAAATCCGCGTTGACCCGCCTTCGTGTCCGTCTTTTTTTATACCTTTGTAATTCGAACCCAAATACAAGTTATGACTCCTGCCGCCGTTACCGCCACCGTCCTGGGCTACATAGCCGTCCTTTTCGCCGTCGCATGGGCCTCGGGCCGCCGTGCCGACAACGCCGGCTTCTTCACCGGCAACCGCCGCACCCCGTGGTACATGGCGGCTTTCGCCATGATCGGCGCCGCGATGTCGGGCGTGACCTTCATTTCGGTCCCCGGTTCGGTCGCCGCCGACTCGTTTTCCTACATGCAGATGGTCGCGGGCTTCACGGTAGGGCAGCTGATTGTGGCTTTCGTCCTGATTCCCACGTTCTACCGCCTGCGGGTCGTCTCGCTCTACGAGTATCTCGATAACCGTTTCGGCGTAAAGTCACACCGCACCGGGGCGTGGTTTTTCTTCATTTCGAAGATGTTGGGCGCCGCGCTGCGCGTCTATGTGGTCTGTGCCGTGATGCAGCTGCTGGTCTTTTCGCACTACGGCTTCCCGTTCTGGGGCAACGCCCTCGTCACAATGTTTTTCGTCTGGCTCTACACCCGGCAGGGCGGCGTCAAGTCGCTGATCTGGACCGATACGCTTAAGACTTTCTGCCTCGTGGCGAGCCTCGTGCTGTCGATCGTCTTCATCATGCGGGGGCTGGGCCTTTCGTTCGCCGATACGGCCCGCGAGGTTTCCGCTTCGCCCATGTCGCGCATTTTCTTCTTCGACGATCCCGCTTCGGACCGCTATTTCTGGAAAATGTTCGCCGCGGGTATCGTCCTGCTGGTGGCCATGACCGGACTCGATCAGGACATGATGCAGCGCAACTTGAGCTGCGCCACGCCGCGCGACTCGCAGAAGAACATCGTGCTGACGGCTGTGAGCCAGATTTTCGTGATCTTTCTGTTCCTCGTGCTGGGCGTGCTGCTCTATTTGTACATGGAGCGCAGCGGCATGGCCGCACCCGCCAAGAGCGATCAGGTCTTTTCGCTGGTCGCTGTCGAAGGCGGATTGCCGCTTATCGTTGGCATTCTGTTTGTTGTAGGACTTATTTCAAGTACTTATTCAGCTGCCGGGTCGGCCCTCACGGCTCTCACGACCTCTTTCACGGTGGATATGCTCGAAGGCACGAAACGCTATGGCGACGCACGCCTCACGCGCATCCGCCGCGGGGTCCACGTGGCGATGGCGCTCGGGATGGCCGGCGTGATCCTGGCCTTCGAGTACTGGGCCGACGACAGCGTCATCAATCTGGTCTACAAGGTCGCCAGCTATACCTACGGTCCGATTCTGGGCATGTTCGCCTTCGGGATGTTCACGCGTCTGAAGGTCCGCGACCGCTGGATGCCGCTGGTGGCCCTCGCGGCCCCGGCATTGAGCGCGCTGGTGCAGTGGTGGGCGCTGAAGACCTGGGATTATCAGATTGGCTTCGAACTGTTGATTTACAATGCCGCCTTTACGATGATCGGCATGCTGCTGCTTGTGAAACGCCATGAAAAATAAGGTTTTATATATTCTTATCTCATTCTTTGCTTTAGGTAATGTCTCCGCCGCGGAAATCAGTTCCGCGACGCGGCAGGAGATCGGCCGGACCCTTTCGCGCATCGTTTCGCGCGAGGTGACGAGCGGTTACCAGAAACCGGAGCCGATCACCGTGCGCGTTCAGGCCGTCAAGGCCTCGCGCAGCCGGGTGCGGATCTACGCCACGGCGGCGTTGGCCAACTATCCCTTCCGCGAGGAGAACCTGCGGGCCATGCGCGACTCGGTGCGCGCCCTGCTGCCGCATGAGTTCCGCAAGGCCGCCGTCGAACTTTACACCGACGGCCGCGAGGCCTCCGAGTTGATTCCGCTGGCCTGCCGCAACGCCACGCAGCTGCGTAAAGCGGTCGATAAGAAGAAGATCGTGCTTTTCACCAACCGCTCCGGGCGTCCGCTCGTGACGCGCCTTTCGGCTCCCGAGACCCCCGGACGGGGACTTTCGGGACGCCATATCGCCCTGTGGCAGAGCCACGGACGCTATTTCGACCAGACGGAGAACCGCTGGAAATGGCAGCGTTCGGCGCTCTGGCAGACCTGCGAGGACCTCTATACGCAAAGCTATGTCTTGCCGTACCTGGTTCCGATGCTCGAAAACGCCGGGGCATGCGTGCTGCTGCCGCGCGAACGCGACGTGCAGAAATACGAAGTGCTGGCCGACAACGACGCCGCCGGGCAGTATGCGGAGGAGGGGGCGTGGGAGAGCGGCGGCGCGGGCTTCGCGCACCTCCGGCAGGTCTATCATACGGGCGAAAATCCCTTCCGCGACGGCACGACGCGCCGTGTGCGGACCGTGACCGGCGGGGCCACGGGCCGTGCCGTGTGGCAGGCCGACATTCCCGAACGGGGCGAATATGCGGTTTATGTGAGCTACGAATCGACGCCCGAAAGCGCCGACGACGCGCATTATACGGTCCGCCACCTCGGCGGCGAGACCTCGTTTGCCGTCAATCAGACGATGGGCGGCGGGACGTGGATTTACCTCGGGCGTTTTCCGTTCGCCGCCGGACGGCAGGAGGTCGTGACCCTTTCGAACCGTTCGCGGGCGGGCGGCCGCATCGTCTCGGCCGACGCGGTGAAGATCGGCGGCGGCTACGGCAACGTGGCCCGCACGTCCTGCGATTCGCTGCGCCTGCCCGGCGCGGAGCATGCCGGGGAGACCAGCGGTTACCCGCGTTTCTGCGAGGGTGCGCGCTACTGGCTTCAGTGGGCGGGATTTCCGGAAGAGGTCTATACGCCGAAAAACAACACCGACGACTACAAGGACGACTACATGTCGCGCGCCCATTGGGTCAATGCCCTGATGGGCGGTTCGGAGCGTCTGCCCGACTCCGCGGGGCTGCGCATTCCGGTCGACATGGCGCTGGCGTTCCACTCCGACGCCGGGGTGCGCGACGGCGACGGCATCATTGGCACGCTGGGCATCTTCTTCACCCGCGAGAACAAGGGCAAATTCCAGGGCGGGGCCGACCGCTACCGTTCGCGCGACCTGACGGACCTCGTGCAGACGCAGATCGTCGAGGATATCCGCCGCACCTGCGAACCGGCCTGGAGCCGCCGCGGGATGTGGAACCGCGCCTACTACGAAGCGCGCGTGCCGGGCGTCCCGACGATGCTGCTCGAACTCTTGTCGCACCAGAATTTCGCCGACATGCGCCTGGGGCACGACCCGCGCTTCAAGTTCCTCGTGAGCCGGGCTGTTTACAAGGGTATCCTGCGTTATGTCAGTTCGCAATACGATCTGCCCTATGTGGTCCAGCCGCTGCCGGTCGAGGCTTTCGCCGCGGAATTCGCCGGCGCCGGCGAGGTCGCGCTCTCGTGGAGCCCGGCGATGGACCCGCTCGAAGCGACCGCCGCGCCGACGGGTTATGTGGTCTACACGCGCGTGGACGACGGCGGTTTCGACAACGGCCGCTATGTCGACAAACCCCGCCTGACCGTCCGGCAGGAACCGGGGCGCATGTACAGTTACCGGGTCACCGCCGTCAACGAGGGCGGCGAGAGCTTCCCGAGCGAGACGCTCGCGGCCTGCCGCGTGCCCGACGAAAAGGGCTGCGTGCTGATCGTCAACGGGTTCGACCGCGTGAGCGCCCCGCAGAGCGAACGGAACGATTCGCTGGCCGGATTCCGCATGGACCTCGACGGAGGCGTTGCGGACCGGCAGGACATCGCCTTCATCGGAGCGCAGCGCGTCTTCGACCTCGCGCAGGCCCGCTGCAACGTCGACAGCGTCGCCCTCGGGGCCTGCGCGTGCGACTGGGAGACCGACGTGATCGGCGGCAATACGTTCGACTATCCGGCCCTGCACGGGCGTTCCGTCGCGGCGGCGGGCTACTCGTTCTGCTCGGCGTCGGCCCGGGCCGTGGAGCGGGGCGAGGTGTCGCTCGAAGCCTATCCGGCCGTCGACCTGATCCTGGGCAAGCAGCGCACCACGCCGCTGGGCCGCGGTGTGTGCGAGGCGGCCTTCCGGACCTTTCCGCCGGAGTTGCAGGCCGTCCTGCGGCGTTATCTGGCCGGCGGCGGAGGGCTTTTTGCATCGGGAAGCTACGTGGCGGCCGACCTCTGGGCCGAAGGGACCCCGGAGGAGGGGCGCGCGTTCGCCCGGGAGGTGCTCCGCATCGACTCCGACGGGGGACATCCCTCGGAGCGCGGACGGGTGCGGGTCATGACTTCGGACGCGTCGTTTTCGCGCGGCGAATACCGCTTCAATACCGAGTACCGCCGCGACCGTTACGTCGTCGAGCGGGCCGATGCGCTGAAGCCCGCGGGTGCGGGGGCTTTCGCCGTGATGCGTTACGACGACAGCGGCCGCACGGCGGCCGTGGCCTGCGATGCCGGAGGACGGACTTTCGTCGCGGGGTTCCCCTTCGAGTCGATCCCCGACGGCGTGCAGCGCGACCGGCTGATGCGCGACGTGCTGCGGTTTTTGTTTTCCGATAAATAAAATGGAAGCAGTGGAACTGAAATTGAGAACCGAACAGCCTGCGGATTACCGCGAGACGGAGAACGTTACGCGGGAGGCGTTCTGGAACCTCTATTCGCCCGGATGTTGCGAGCACTACCTGTTGCATGTCATGCGTGACAGTCCGGCGTTTGTGCCCGAGTTGGATCTCGTGGCCGAGCGCGATGGGCGAATCGTGGGCAATGTCGTTTCCTTGCGCGCGGTTCTCCACGGTGACGACGGAACGGTCTGTGAGGTGTTGAGCCTCGGGCCGATTTCGGTCCTGCCGGAGTGCCAGCGTCAGGGCATCGGCGGCCGGCTGATCTCCCGGACCCGCGAACTGGCCCGGGAACTGGGATTTCGGGCCTTGCTGCTCTGCGGCGACCCGGATTATTATTTGTATCAGGGCTTCGTTCCCGCCGAGATGCTGGGAATCCGCACGGCGGATAACATGTATGCCATGGCCCTGCACGTCTGTGAACTGTACGACGGTGCGTTGTCCGGCATTCGGGGGCGCTATGTCGAGGATTCGATTTACGATATCGACCCCTCCGCCGCCGAGGCTTTCGACCGGGAGTTTCCTGCGAAGGGGAAAGTTGTCGGAACGGAGTCGCAACGGCGTTTCGACGAGATTGTCGTCGTGCGGCGGCCTGCGGAGTGAGAAATTGGTTGTTTAACTTAAAATAAGAAAGTCATGTCGTTGGAACAGCAGATTTCGAAAGGAATCATGGAGGCCATGAAGGCCAAGGACACGGTGCGCCTGAGCGCGCTGCGCAATGCGAAGAAATACATCATCGAGGCCAAGACCGCAGGTCCGGAGATGGCCGAACTGCCCGACGCCGACGTGCTGAAGATCATCTCGAAGCTCGCCAAGCAGGGAACCGACTCGGCGGCGATCTTCTCCGAGCAAAACCGTCCCGACCTGGCGTCGGAGGAGCTGGCCCAGGTGGCCGTTTTCCAGGAGTTCCTGCCCAGGCAGCTCACCCCGGAGGAACTGACCGCCGAGGTCAAGGCCCTGATCGCCGAGGTCGGCGCCACGTCGATGAAGGAGATGGGCAAGGTGATGGGCGTGGCTTCGAAGAGGCTCGCGGGCCGCGCCGACGGCAAGGACATTTCGGCCAAGGTTAGGGAGCTGCTGGCTTAAAATGCACCTGCTGGAACACCTGCACCGCAACGTGAAGACCGTCGCCATGCCGACGGCCATGGTTGTCGGGGCGTTGCTGTGCCGTCCGATCTCGGCGCTGGAGGAGCTGTCGGGGCAGATGATCACCCCGACGCTGATCTTCCTGATGCTGTTCGTCACCTTCTGCCGCGTGAAACCCAGCCAGATGAAGCCTTCGATGCTCCATGTGTGGTTGCTGCTGGTTCAGACGGTGGCCTGCATCGGGGTTTTTCTGCTGCTGCGTCCGCTGGACCTCATTCTGGCGCAGGGGGCGATGGTCTGCGTGCTGGCTCCCGTGGCGATGGCCGCGGTGGTCATCGGCGGCATGCTGGGGGCCAACGTCGCCACGATGGCTACGTACAGCCTGCTCTGCAACATGGCCGTCGCGCTGCTGGCGCCCGTGATCCTGACCTTCACGGGGACGGGGGCGTGCACCTTCGCGCAGATCCTGGCCCGCATCGCGCCGCTGCTGGTGATGCCGTTCGCCGCGGCGCAGTTCTGCCGGCTGGTCATCCCGAAGGCGGCGAAATGGGTCGGCGACCACAGCCAGATCTCGTTCTATATGTGGCTGGCGTCGCTGCTGGTCATCATCGGCCGCACGACGGCCTTCATCATCGACCTGCGCGACGCTTCGCTCGCGACGGAACTGTGGCTGGCCTTCGCCGCGCTGGCTATCTGCCTCGGGCAGTTCAAGGTGGGGCGCATGCTGGGCCGCCGTTACGGCGACGCTCCTGCGGGCGGACAGTCTCTCGGGCAGAAAAACACGGTTCTCGCGGTGTGGATGGCCCAGTCGTTCCTCGACCCGATCTCCTCGATCGCCCCCACGGCGTACATCGTCTGGCAGAACTTCGTTAACTCGTATCAGATATGGAGAAAGGACCGCGGGAAATGAACCGGGCGGGCAGGACGGTCTATCCGATCCTGCTGATGGTCTGCGCCACCCATCTGCTCAATGACATGATGCAGTCCGTCATTCCGGCGGTCTATCCGCTCCTTAAGGAGAAATTTGGCTTCACGTTTGCCCAGATCGGCCTCATCACACTGGTTTTCCAACTAACCTCGTCGCTTCTGCAACCTGTCGCCGGGCGGCTGGCCGACCTCCATCCGCGGCCCTATTCGCTGGCCGCGGGGATGTGTTTCACGCTGTGCGGACTGCTTGCGCTCGCCGCCGCTCCCGGCTTCGCCCTGATTTTGGTGTCGGTCGGACTGATCGGCTGCGGTTCGTCGGTCTTCCATCCCGAATCCTCGCGCGTGGCCCAGCTCGCCTCGGGAGGTCGCAAAGGGCTGGCGCAGTCGATCTTTCAGGTCGGCGGCAATGCCGGAAGCGCCATGGGGCCCCTGCTGGCCGCGCTGATCGTGATTCCGTTCGGGCAGGCTTCGATCGGTTGGTTCGCACTGGCCGCGCTGCTGGCCATCTTCATCCTCGTAAAGATCGGGAACTGGTACAAACGGCAACTGGCTTTGGCAGCCCGCAGGCCCGCCGTTGCGGCGGATACCACGGGGCCCGGACTCTCGAAACGTAAAATTCGGAATGCGCTCATTATCCTGGGCGTGCTGGTCTTCTCGAAGTATTTCTACATCGCCTCGATGACCAACTATTTCACCTTTTTCCTGATGGACAAATTCTCGATGTCGGTGCAGGGAGCGCAGTATGCGCTTTTCGCTTTCCTCGCGGCTTCGGCGGCGGGGACCTTCATCGGCGGGCCGGTCGGCGACCGCATCGGACGTAAATACGTGATATGGGGCTCGATCCTCGGTGCGGCGCCCTTTACGCTGATGCTTCCCTATGCCGGCCTGACCGGTACCATCGTGCTGGCCGTCATCATCGGACTGGTCATCTCGTCGGCCTTCTCGGCCATTCTGGTCTATGCCACCGACCTGATGCCCGGCAAGGTCGGCATGATCGCCGGGGTCTTCTTCGGGCTGATGTTCGGACTGGGCGGCCTCGGCTCGGCCTTCTTCGGGTGGCTGGCCGACCGGACGAGCATCGAATTTATTTTCCGGGTCAGCACCCTGCTGCCCCTGCTGGGCATCATCACGGGCTTTTTACCCAACATAGAATTGAAAAGAGATGAAAAATAAGATATATCCCCGCGAGGGGGACCGGCAGACGGTCTATCTGAAAGAGGTTGTCAGCGACCCGAATATCGAGGTGGGGGAGTGGACGATCTACAACGATTTCGCGGCCGACCCCGTCGATTTCGAACGCAACAACGTGCTGTATCACTATCCGATGAACGGCGACCGGCTGGTCATCGGGAAATTCTGCTCGCTGGCCTGCGGCGCGCGGTTCCTCTTCAACAGCGCCAACCATACGCTCAAATCGCTGTCCACCTATCCGTTTCCGATTTTCTGGGGCGAGGAGTGGGGCATCGACAAGTCGGAGGTGGCTTCGGCGTGGGACAACCGGGGCGACATCGTTGTCGGCAATGACGTGTGGATCGGTTACGAAGCGGTCGTGATGGCGGGCGTTACGATCGGTGACGGGGCGATCGTCGCCTCACGGGCCGTTGTGACGCGCGATGTGCCGCCCTATGCCATCGTCGGAGGCGTTCCGGCCAAGGTCATCAAATACCGCTTCGATCCGGCGACGGTCGAAAGCCTGCTTGCGATAAAATGGTGGGAGTGGCCTGCGGAGACGATCCGCCGGGCTTTGCCCCTGATCCGCGGCGGGAAGGCCGAAGAGCTGGCGCTATTTGCGGAAAATGAAATAGACGGCTAAAACCAGGCAGAGGAATCCCGCGAGGTGGTTCCAGCGCAGGGTGTCGGATTTCATAAAGACCAGCGCGAAGACGGTGAAGACCGAGAGCGATACGACCTCCTGAATCACCTTGAGTTCCCAGATCGAGAACGGACCTCCGAATTCGGCGCTGCCGATGCGGTTGGCGGGGACCTGGAAGCAGTATTCGAACAGCGCGATGCCCCAGCTCAACAGAACGATGGCCGTCAGCCCGAAGCGTTCGAGCCGCGATTTGAAGGCGATATGCCCGTACCACGCCAGCGTCATAAAGGCGTTGGAGACGACGAGCAGCAGAACGGTGGCGAGACCCCGGAACATAGAATACAGATTTTTAAACCGCGCAAAAGTAGCAAATTATTCGATATGATCTCCTCCCGGCAGCAAAAATACGCATTGGTGACCGGCGCTTCGTCGGGAATCGGCCGCGAATATGCCGCGCAGCTGGCGGCAAAAGGGTATGATTTGGTAATGGCGGGCAATCGCGACGAAGAGAATCGCGCCGCGGCCCGGGAAATTGCGGCGCGTTACGGCGTGCGCACGCTGCCGCTCTGCATGGACCTTTCGGAACCGGATGCCGCCGTGAAACTCCATGCCGAAACCTCGGCGCGCGGCATCGAAATCGGGGTGCTCGTCTGCAATGCGGGCGTCCTGCTGTTCGGTCCGCTGGCCGCAGCCCCGCCCGAACGCATCGGCCGCATCGTCACGCTCCATTGCACGACGCCCGCGCTGCTGTGCCGTCTCTACGGGGAGGAGATGCGGCGACGGGGCGAGGGGTATATCCTCGTGATGTCGTCAGCGACGGCGTGGATGCCTTATCCGACGATTGCGGCCTACGCCGCGACGAAAAGTTTCCTGCGCACCTTCGCCCGGTCGCTGAATTTCGAGTTCCGCAAATACGGCGTCCGCGTGACGGGTGTTTTCCCGGGGGCGGTCGATACGCCGCTGTACGATCTGGACGCCGCCTGCCGCCGCCGGCTGCTTCGCTGGGGCGTCATGTCTGCGCCGCAGGAGGTGGCGCAACATGGCCTCCGGGCCTTGTTCCGGGGCCGTAGCAGCTGCATTCCGGGTGTTTTCACGAAAATCTGCGTCTGTGTCTGCCGGCTGGTTCCGGCGTGGCTGATGCGGTGCGTGCTGCGTATTCCCGCCGTCGCCCGGCTGTTTTAGGCCAGCAGGGCGCCGATGTCGTCGATGTCGGCGAATGAGTCGATGATCCGGTCGGCCAGTGGTTCGCGCTCCAGCTCTTCGCGCGGCAGGGTGGTCGTGAGGGCCACGATCCGGCCTGCGCCGGCCCGCCTCGCCGCTTCGAATCCCGCCCGCGCATCCTCGAAGATCACGCAGTCGGCGGGCGAAACGCCCCGCGCCGCAGCCGCCGTGAGGTAGATCTCCGGGTCGGGTTTGCAGCGCGACACCATGTCGCCCGAGATCGCCGCATCGAAATAAGGCCGGATCGCACAGCTGTCGAGCACGAAATCTACGTTGGCCTTGCATCCCGACGAACCCACGGCGCACGGAATCCCCGCCGCACGGAGCCGTTCGAGCAACTCCTTCAGCCCTTCCACCGGGCGGATGTCCGGGGCGTATATTTCGCGGTAGATGGCTTCCTTCTCGTCGGCCAGCGCCGCGAGGCCCTTTTCGCGGATCACCTCCTCGGGCATCACCAGCCGCATGATGTCGTCGTTGCCCATGCCGAACCCGTTGGCGAGTTTCTCTCTCCAGTCGGTGACGCCGTAGCGGGCGCAAAAGATTTCGAAGGCCCGGATGTGTACCGGGGAGTTGGCGACCAGCGTGCCGTCCATGTCGAATATAGCTGCTTTCTTCATCGTCGGTTTCGTTTTCAGGGCCTAAAGATAGGCAAAATCCCCGACACGCACGGCTTGCGCCGGTCAGAATTTGAGTTGCAGGCTTAAATTGACGGCGAAGTTCTGAATCTCCTGTCCGGGTTTGGGACCTCGGTGTGTGAGCCGCCAGATGCAGTCCACGCGGAAGAGCCTGAAGATGTTCTCCACGCCGAATCCGGCCTCTACATAGGGGTCCGACACCGAGGTCATGCCCGCGGGGAAGAGAAGGTCGGCCTGCGTTCCGGCCGTCGACCCGTTGTTTTCGCGCGAAAGCGTGCCCCACACGCCCTTGCAGACCAGCACCTCGCGCCATTTCAGCTTTTTGATCAGCGGCAGGCGGCCCAGCAGCACGCCGTTGAAGTGGTGCTCCCAGAACCACGACACCCATGCGTCGGAGGCGAACTCGTAGAAATTCATGCACGAGAAGGCGTAGGGATCGTAGAAATAGGTGCCGTTGCCCTCGTGGAGTTTGAGCAGCTGGTAGGGGACCTTGCCGAAGATGCGCCCGCCCTGCACCGTGATGTCCGAATACCCCACGGGCGGCAGTTCCGGACGGTAGCGGATGCCGCCTTCGAGGCGGTAGTATTCGTAGCTGCCGTGCAGCGCGTCGGGAATCCCCGCCGAGAATTCGAGCGTCAGGATAGGGTAGACCGAACCCATCGACTGCTTGTCGAAGGGCATGCGGTAGACCGTTTCGTTTTTCGAGAGCCGCAGGCCGACGTGCACCGCGGCGTCGGAAACCGAGTTGACGGGCACACCGTCGGGCCGCAGCATCGGCACGTAACGGTTGGCGAAGATGCGCTGCATGCGCGCGCCGGCGAAGGTGCTCACGCCGTGACACCACTCGTGTTCGTAGACCGCCTCGCCGCGGTTGACCATCGAGAGCCGCTGGTCGCCGCGCGAGAGTATCGATGAGAGGATGTTGCTCTCGGTCAGCGCGTTCTGCCCGGCGCCGAGCTGCATCACGTCGTGCCGTGCCGTGAGGGTCAGTTTGCGCGTGAGGTGGCGGTTGAAGGCCACCTCGACGCTGCCGCCGCCCTTCACGTCCTCGTCGCGCGTGCCGTAGGCCACGTAGCCCCCGACGCGCACCGTGCGGCTCACTTCGGTCGTCGTGCGCCCGCCCAGCTGCATGCGGAAGCCTTCCAGCTTGTTGAAGCTGGCCAGTTTGTAGTAGGGACCGATGCCGATGTATTTCGTATTCCAGTAGCCGACGATCACCGTGTTGATGAGGGTATAGATGTTGCGGTACAGCGGCACGTGCTGCACCGAGTCGACCATTGCGTAGATGCCTTTCTCCTTTTCGCTCAAACTGTAAGGGCGCACCTGCTCCCAGAACTCCTCCCGGCGGTGCCCGGGTTCCTCGTCGCGCACCACGACGTTGTTGTCCATGCGCAGCACCTCGTCGGGGATCGGCTCGCCGATGCGCACGTCGCTGTAAGCCACCTCGCGCGTGCCGATGAACGAGGTGAGTTTCGACGAATCGGCCGTCGAGACGGAGAATTCCGCCGACACGCGGTCGCGGACGCGAAACCAGCGGCCCTTGTCCGTCGGACGGTTCTCGTTGTCGAGCATCAGGTGCCTGATCCAGTTGACGTTCACGCCCTTGGGCATGCGCGCCGAGGCCGACTGGAGGGCGTAGGACGCCGAGTCGATGTTGACCTCTCCGTCGAGCACCGGGGTGGTGAGGCGCTTGGGATGGAAGCGGATTTTGTAGACCTTGCGCCCCTCGGTCACCATGCTGTCCACCAGGAAATAGTTGTAGAACGCGCGTCCCCCGTCGGAGAGCGGGCTGGCGAAGCGCACGTTGAAGATGTCGATGAAGTTGTCGTAGAAATTCACGTCGCCGTGCATGCCTCCCGTGAACTGGGCCGCGGCGAAGTTGTCCTCGACGCCCGAGATGCGGCTGGCGCGGATCACCTCGCGCTTGAATGCCGGATGGCTGCTGCGGTAGAGGTCGGCCGTGGACTCGGAGATCATCGCCGGGAGATAGGCCTGGCCCGTGAGCGCCGAGGTGTCGACGTAATCGAAGACGAACCCGAAGTTGCGCTGGAGACGGCGGCTCCGGAACTGCGGCCTGATGTTCGTGAGGTCCAGCTCCATCTTGGTGTAGGTGCGGCAGCTGTACGTGTCGTACCGCTCGGGGTCGTTCAGCGGCTTGTTGCGGATCACGCCGTCGAGAATGGGGTAGGCGGGGTTTTCACCGGGGGTGATGACCACCTGCCCGATGCCGAACTCCACGGCTTCGAGGGCGAAATCCACGTGGTTGAAGGTTCCGGGCGTCAGCGGCAGGGTCCGTGTGGCGTAACCGACCATCGAGGCCTGCACGCGGCTCACGGTGTCGCGGGTTTCGAGGGCGTAGATTCCCTGCTCGTCGGTGGTGATTCCCGTCGTGGTTCCGGGGAATACGACGCTGACGAATTGCAGGGGCTTTCCGTCCGCGGCGTCGGTCACCTGCCCGCGCACGCGCGTGGTCTGCGCCGAAGCGCCTGCGGCCCAGAGAAGTCCTGCCAGAAATATGAGTGTCCGTTGCGCCATGATCGGGCAAATGTAGCAAAAATGCACACATTCGGGTAATTTAAACTACCTTTGCGGCAGATAAGAAGATAAAGGGAACAATATGGCACATCCCAAAGTCGAAAAGACGAATGCCGCGCGGCTGCTCGACCGCGCGAAGATCGCATACGAACTGGTTCCGTACCGGGTGGACGAAGAGCACCTCGCCGCGACGCACGTCGCCGAACAGCTGGGCGAGGATATAGCGACCGTTTTCAAGACCCTCGTTCTGAAGGGCGACCGCACGGGCTATTTCGTCTGCGTCGTGCCCGGCGACCACGAAGTGGACCTGAAAGCCGCGGCGAAGATCTCCGCCAACAAGAAGGCCGATCTGATTCCGATGAAGGAGCTGCTGCCCGTGACGGGCTACATCCGCGGGGGCTGTTCGCCGATCGGCATGAAAAAGGCCTTTCCGACCTACATCCACGCCACGGCTGCCGGCCTGCCTTTCATCTATGTCAGTGCGGGGGTGCGGGGTCTGCAACTCAAGGTCGCCCCTTCGGACCTGGCGGCCTGCGTCCGGGCGACGTTCGCCGAGATCAGCCGCAAAGGGTAGGTTTGATAAATACGGAGTTTTTCGTGGTTTTTTCTGAACGGAGTTATCGCATCTGCTTCCCGCCGCCACAAGCGGAGACTGATCCCGACTCGATGCCGCAGCCGTGAAACGCAGGGCGGCCTAAAAGCGCGAGCGGAGGGGGCGGTTTGTTTACAAACCCGCGAATAGTCGCCCGGAGCCAGCGTTAGGCCGCCCAAAGTAGGCGAAGGCATCTGTCGGAGAGTTTTTGGTACTTTTTGCGATCAAAAAGTACATAAGCACCGGATCGTGAAACGATCCGAAAATATGCGTCTACCGCCCGGTATACATTTCCTGATAGTACCGCTCGTATTCCCCCGAGGTGATGTCGTCCATCCACTCCTGGTTGGCGAGGTACCACCGCACGGTCTTCTCGATGCCCTCCTCGAATTGCAGCGAAGGTTCCCAGCCCAGCTCCTCCTTGAGTTTGCGCGAGTCGATGGCGTAGCGCAGGTCGTGCCCGGCCCGGTCGGTGACGTAGGTGATCAGCTTCTCCGAAGCCCCTTCGGGCCGTCCCAGCAGGCGGTCCACCGTCCGGATGATCACCCGGATCAGGTCGATGTTCCGCCACTCGTTGAAACCGCCGATGTTGTACGTCTCGCCGTCGCGTCCCCGGTGGAATATCGTGTCGATGGCCCGGGCGTGGTCCTCGACGTAGAGCCAGTCGCGGACGTTTTCGCCCCGGCCGTAGACCGGCAGCGGCTTTTCGTGGCGGATGTTGTTGATGAACAGCGGTATGAGCTTCTCGGGAAACTGATAAGGCCCGTAGTTGTTCGAACAGTTCGTCACCACGGCCGGGAATCCGTACGTGTCGTGGAACGCCCGTACGAAATGGTCCGACGAGGCTTTCGACGCCGAGTAGGGCGAGTGGGGGTCGTAGCGGGTCTGCTCGGTGAAGAGCGTCCCGTCGAACGGCAGCGCCCCGTAGACCTCGTCGGTCGAGATGTGGTGGAAGCGTCTGCCTTCCCATGCGCCGTTCCAATGCTCCCGTGCGGCCTGCAACAGCGTCAGCGTCCCCATCACGTTGGTCCGCGCGAAAGTGAACGGATCGCGGATCGAGCGGTCGACGTGGCTTTCGGCCGCGAGATGGATCACCCCGTCTATGTCGTACTCCGCGAAGAGGCTGCGCATGGCGTCGTAGTCGCAGATGTCGCCTTTGACGAACGTGTAGTTCGGACGGTTCTCGACGTCCCGCAGGTTCGCGAGGTTGCCGGCGTAGGTCAGGCGGTCGAGGTTTATGATCCGATAGTCGGGGTATTTCCCGACGAACAGCCGCACGACGTGCGAGCCGATGAATCCGGCGCCGCCGGTGATCAGGATATTGCGTTTCATCGCAGCATGTTTTTCAGACAGTAGAGCATCGACTCCCGCCAGTGGGGGATTTCCAGCCCGAACGTCTCTTTGATTTTGCTTTTGTCCAGCACCGAGTAGGCCGGGCGGGCGGCCTTGGTCGGGAATTCCGCCGTGCGGCAGGGGCGGATGCGGCATTTGTCGTGCCCGGCGGCGGCGGCGATCTCCGCGGCGAAGTCGTACCACGACGCCACGCCCTCGTTCGAGAAGTGGTAGAGGCCCTCGTTCCCGGCGAAATAGCCGCCTTCGACGATCGAGAAGATCGTCATGGCCAGGTCCCCGGCGTAGGTCGGGGTCCCCGCCTGATCGAAGACCACGTTCAGACGCTCCTTTTCGGCCGTCAGCCGGAGCATCGTTTTCAGGAAGTTGTTCCCGTATTCGGAATAGAGCCACGCCGTGCGGAAGGTCAGGTATTTGCACCCCGACTCCGCGACGGCCCGCTCCCCGGCGAGTTTCGTGCGCCCGTAGACGCCCAGCGGTGCGGTCGGGGCGTCTTCCGTGTAGGGCAGGTGTGCCGTGCCGTCGAAGACGTAGTCCGTCGAGACGTGGATCAGCGTCGCGCCGTTCGCCTCCGCGGCCCGGGCGAGGTTCTCCGCCGCCCCGCGGTTCAGCCGGTCGGCCGCCGCCTCGTCCTCCTCGGCGCACTCCACGTTGGTGTAGGCCGCGCAGTTCACGATCACTTCGGCGCGGGTCTGCGCCACGGCCTGCCGGACGGCCCCGGCGTCGGTGACGTCGAGTTCCGCCACGTCGGTAAAGGTGTAGTTGTTGGGCGATACGGCGCTCAGCCGCTGCATTTCACGGCCCAGCTGGCCGTTGGCGCCTGTTACGAGTATGTTCATGGTCTGTCGTATTCGAAAAGTTCCGGTGCGTCGGCCAGCTTCGGGTGCCGGCGGTCTTTCTCCGAGAGGAGTATTTCGCCGGCCGGAAGCCGCCAGTCGATCGCGAGCGCGGGGTCGTCCCACGCGATGCCGCCCTCGCTGCCGGGGGCGTAGTAGTTGTCGCATTTGTATTGGAAGACGGCCTCGTCGCTCAACACGGCGAATCCGTGGGCGAATCCGCGGGGGATGAACAGCTGCCGCTTGTTCTCTCCGTCGAGCAGCGCGGCGACGTGCCGTCCGAAGGTCGGCGATCCGCGGCGGATGTCCACCGCCACGTCGAGCACGCGGCCCCTGACCACGCTCACCAGCTTCGCCTGGGCGTATTCCCCCTTCTGGAAATGCAGGCCCCGGACCACTCCGTAGCGCGATTTCGACTCGTTGTCCTGCACGAACCGCACCGGCCCGACCTGTTCGTCGAACCGCCGCTGCGAGAAGCGCTCCATAAAATAACCCCTTGCGTCCCCGAACACCTCCGGTTCGAGAAGCACCACGCCGGGGATCTCCGTTTTTATCGCTTTCATCGTTTCGATTCTTCGATTACCTTCAACAGATACCGTCCGTACTGGTTCTTGAGCATCTGCCCGGCCAGTGCGCGCATCTTCTCCTCCGTGATCCAGCCGTTGCGGTAGGCGATGCCTTCGAGGCAGGCGATTTTCAGTCCCTGCCGCTTCTCGATCACCTCCACGAAGATCGAGGCTTCGGCCAGCGAGTCGTGCGTGCCCGTGTCGAGCCATGCGAATCCCCGCTGGAGGGTCTGCACTTTCAACGCTCCGCCGGCGAGGAACGCCTGGTTCACCGAGGTGATCTCCAGTTCGCCGCGCGCCGAGGGACGGATGGATTTGGCCACCTCCACGACCTTGTTGGGGTAGAAGTACAGCCCCACCACGGCGTAGTTCGACTTCGGATGCGCAGGCTTCTCCTCGATCGAGAGGCAGTTGCCCGCGGCGTCGAACTCCGCGACGCCGTACCGCTCGGGGTCCTCGACCCGGTAGCCGAAGATCGTCGCCTTGCCCGCTTCCTCCGCGCTGCGCACGGCCTCCCGGAGCATGCCCGTGAAGCCCGCTCCGTGGAAGATATTGTCGCCCAGCACCAGACAGACCGAATCGCCGCCGATGAACTCCTCGCCGATCAGAAACGCCTGCGCCAGCCCGTCGGGCGAGGGCTGTTCGGCGTACTCGATGCTTACGCCGTAGTCCGAGCCGTCGCCCAGCAGCCGCCGGAATCCCGGGAGGTCGGCCGGCGTCGAGATCACGAGTATCTCGCGGATGCCGGCCAGCATCAACGCCGAAATCGGATAATAAATCATGGGCTTGTCATAAATGGGCAGCAGTTGCTTGCTCACACCTTTCGTGATGGGATACAGGCGCGTGCCCGAGCCTCCGGCTAATACGATACCTTTCATTTTCTTGCGTCGTTGACGTCGCCCGCGGGCCTTTTCTCCGGGTCTTCGGGCGGATAATTTCGATCGAAGGTACGGTTTTTTTGCGAAAATCCGATCTCCGTGCCTGTTTTTTTGCAAAGTATCGCTATCTTTACCGGGACTAATTCAAACCATGGACAGTATGATTCTCGACGATAAACTTCTGGACGAAGTGACCGCCCGGGCGAAGACGAGCGAACGCCTGCGGATGAATTTCAACCTTCACGACTCGCTCGACGCCAAGGCCCAGCGTCTGCTCAACGCCCTGGAGCCGGGCACGGTGCTGCCCGTGCACCGCCATCCCCACACGGATGAAACCTATGTCATCCTGCGCGGCCGCTTCGACGTGATTTTCTGCGACGAGCACGGCCGCCAGACGCAGCGTTTCGCGCTCGACCCGCTGAAAGGCGTCTACGGCATCCACGTCCCCAAAGGGCAGTGGCACACGCTGGAGGTTCTCGAAAGCGGCACGGTGCTGTTCGAGGTCAAGGACGGTCCCTATGCGCCGTTGGCGCCGGAGGACATGGTGCGATGACGCGGGCCGCCGAACGACTGTTCGCCCTCGTGCGGGCGACGCTGCGCAACCGTATGGACGACGCATCGCTGTTCGAGGGGACCGACGCGGCGCAGTGGCGTGAAATCTACGACCTCTCCTCGGTGCAGGGCGTGCTGGCCCAGGCGTGGGACGGGATGCAGCTCCTGCCCGAAGCGATGCGGCCGCCCAGGGCGCTGCGCCTGCAATGGGCCGTCAACGTCGAACGGATCGAAAAGGTCTACCGCCGGCAGGAGCGGGCCATCGCCCGCCTCGCGGCGTTCTACCGCGAGCATGCGATCCCGATGATGCTGCTCAAGGGCTACGGCTTGAGCCTTTTCTATCCCGTTCCGGAACACCGTCCCTGCGGGGACATCGACATCTGGCTTTTCGGGCGTCAGCCCGAGGCCGACAAGCTGGTCGCCCGGGAGTGGGGCGTTCCGGTCGACGTGCACAAGGAGCACCACACGACGTTCGACGTCGACGGCATCATGGTCGAGAACCATTACGACTTTGTCAATAAGGAGACGCACGCCTCCAACGCGCGTCTCGAACGGCTGTTCAAGCAGTATGCCGCGCAGCCCGGCGAGTCGGTCGCCGTTGCGGGCGTAGCCGTCTACCTGCCTTCGGAGCAGCTCAACGCCCTGTTCCTGCTGCGCCATGCCGCCGTGCATTTCGCGGCGATCAACATCGGCCTGCGGCATGTTCTGGACTGGTGCGTCTTCGTCGCGCACTGCCACGACCGGATCGACTGGCCGGCTCTGTACGCCGTGGCCCGGGAGGCCCGGATGGTCGGGTTCCTGAACTGCCTCAACGCCCTCTGCGTCGACTGCCTGGGGCTGGAGGCCCCGTCGCTCCCGGATTTCGAACGCGACGCCGAACTCGAAAAGCGGGTGCTGGACGAAATCCTCTCCCCGGCGTTCTCCGGCGAGCAGCCCGAAGGGTTGCTGCGCGTGGTCCGGTTCAAGATCCGCCGCTGGTGGGCGAACCGCTGGAAACACCGGCTGGTCTTCGACGAGGGTCTTGCCGGCGCCTTCGTGCATTCGGCCTGGGCGCACCTGAAACGTCCCCGATCCATCGCACACTGACGGGAGCCGGCTTATGCCGGCTCTTCCGTTTTACCGCATAACCCGATCGCATGATGAAGAAAAAGAGCCACCCGGAATTCGTGCGTGCCCTGAAGGCGCGGAATCTCAAAATCACGGTCGTCGGAACATACGAAAACTGCCTCTCCCGGGTTGCCGTAAGATGCGACGTATGCGGTTGGGAGTGGGCGCCGGTCGGGGGCAGCCTGTTGCGCGGCCACGGTTGTCCCAAGTGCGCGGGAACCATGCGGAAATCCCACGCGGAGTTCGTGGAGGAGCTAAAATCCAGAAGGGATGACGTGATCATCGTCGGCCCGTATGTGAAAGCGCTCGAAAAGACCCGGTTCCGGTTCCTGAAATGCGGACACGAATGGGACGTGACCCCTGCGCATATACTTAACGGCCGGGGATGTCCGCTGTGCGCGCATTCCCGCCGGGGAGCGTCCCAGCGGCTGACGATGGAGCGTTTTTTGAAACGCCTCCATAAAATCGACCGGAATCTCGTCGTCCGGGAGGGCGGGAAATATGTAAGCTATACGACGCCGATCCCTCTCCGCTGCAACGCCTGCAAATACGAGTACGAAGTAAAGCCGGGCGATGTTCTGCACGGCGGCGGCTGTCCGAACTGCCACAGGGCATGCACCTCCTTTCCGGAACAGTTTATCCGCCACGCCTTTGTCCGCATGCTCGGCGAATCGGAAGTCCTGTCGCGGGACAAGACTGCGGCAGGTGTCGAATTGGACGTCTGCATTCCCGCCTTGAGGGCGGCCGTGGAACCCGGTTCGTGGTACTGGCACCGGAATCTGGTGGAGAGGGATCGGGAAAAGCGTCTGCTGTGCGAAAGGAAAGGCATCCGGCTGATAACCGTATATGACCATTATGATGAAACGGCCGTTCCTTTCGACGATTGCCTGGTGACTCCCTGCGACCTTGCCTCCCGCCGGAATATGGACAAGCTGGTTGCGGTGACGAAAACCCTCCTCGGGGCGTTCGGGCTGGATTCGAACCTCGCCGCGGGCGAATGGGAGACGATCCGGAGGAGGGCCGAACTGGATTCGCGGCGGATGACCACCGAAGAATTCCGGGCGGAGCTGGCCGGGATCAATGATAAAATCGAGGTTATCGGCGAATACACGAGGGCCTCTGATAAAATCAGGGTGCGGTGCAAGGTCTGCAATCACGAGTGGTCCGTTGCGCCCACGACCCTGCGCCGGGGTTCGGGATGCGCCAGCTGTGCCGGCAGGTTGAAACTCTCGCATGAACGGTTCGTCGAAAGATTGAACCTGTTGCATCCGGAGATCGTCCCTCTGACCGAGTATGTCAACAGCCAGACCCGCATGACATTCGAGTGCAGGGCCTGCGGCCATGTATGGTCGGCGCAGGCGTATGGCCTCATCGCGAAATCCCGCTCTTCCGGCTGCCGGAAATGCTCCGTTAGGGCGATGCTGCGACGACGAAGCCGGAAGGTAAGGTGCATCACCACCGGTGAGGTGTTCGACACGCTTCGGGAAGCCGCCGCCAAATACGGCGTCAGCCGCTCGGCGATCAGCCAGTGTTGCAGCGAGCCTCCGAAACTCAAACGTGCCGGCGGCCGGGAGTGGGAATACGTCGACCTGCTTTCCGGAGAGCGTTGACCTGACGCGGCCGATGCGCGGGAACCGGCCGGATAAAACCGGTCTCTCCTTCCCGAAAACGAAAAAAGGAAGGCCTCGACCTTCCTTTCTCTGGTGATCCCGCTGGGGCTCGAACCCAGGACCCCAACATTAAAAGTGTTGTGCTCTACCAGCTGAGCTACGGAATCTCCGTGTGCCAAAATGGGAATCGTTTCCGTTTTGGTGGTGCAAATGTACGGATTTATTTTTAAAATCCAATACCCGGCCTGCAAATTTTGCGCAAAAGTGTGTTTTTTGCCTTTCCGGCTGCCGGATGCCGCCTGCAGGCGATAGGCGTCCGGGCATCTTCCGGCGGTTTCGGCCGGCCGGGATCGTGAAATTTGGCGCGCGGATTTTGTTTTGCCGAAATAAAAGGATATTTTTGTAGGCGTTAAGATGAAATCTAACTTTTAAAACCGAATAATTCTATGTGTAAAGCGCTGATAATCGGAGCCGGCGGCGTCGGAACGGTGGTGACGCAGAAAATCGCGGCCAATCCCGTCTTCACGGACGTGATGCTGGCCAGCCGTACCAAATCCAAATGCGACGCCGTTGCGGCCGCCATCGGCGGCAACCGCGTGAAGACCGCCGAGGTCGACGCCGACAGCGTGCCGCAGCTGTGCGAACTGTTCCGCGCGTTCAAACCCGACATCGTGGTCAACGTGGCGCTTCCGTACCAGGATCTCACGATCATGGACGCCTGCCTCGAATGCGGCTGCAACTACCTCGACACGGCCAACTACGAGCCGAAGGACGAGGCGCATTTCGAATACTCGTGGCAGTGGGCCTATCAGGACCGCTTCAAGGCCGCGGGACTCACGGCGATCCTCGGCTGTGGTTTCGACCCGGGCGTGACGGCCATCTTCACGGCCTATGCCGCCAAGCACCATTTCGACGAAATCCACTACCTCGACATCGTCGACTGCAACGCCGGCAACCACGGCATGGCTTTCGCCACGAACTTCAACCCCGAGATCAACATCCGCGAGGTGACCCAGAAAGGGCGTTATTACGAGAACGGAGAGTGGGTGGTGACCGAGCCGCACGAGATCCACAAGCCGCTCAATTATCCGGGCATCGGCGAGCGCGAGTCGTACGTCATCTACCACGAGGAGCTGGAGTCGCTCGTGAAGAACTATCCCACGATCCGGCGTGCGCGCTTCTGGATGACCTTCGGTCGGGAGTACCTGACGCACCTGCGCGTGATCCAGAACATCGGCATGGCGCGTATCGACCCGATCATCTACAACGGGGTCGAGATCGTCCCGATCCAGTTCCTCAAGGCGGTTCTTCCCGATCCCAAGTCGCTGGGCGCCAACTATCACGGCCAGACCTCGATCGGCTGCCGCATCAAGGGCCTGAAGGACGGCAAGGAGCGCACCTACTATATTTATAACAACTGCGACCACGAACAAGCCTTCAAGGAGACCGGCACGCAGGCCGTGTCGTTCACTACGGGCGTTCCGGCGGCTTTGGGCGCTTCGATGTGGGCCAAGGGCCTCTGGCGCGGCGCCGGTGTGTTCAACGTCGAGGAGTTCGATCCCGATCCGTTCCTCGCCGAGCTGGGCGAGCAGGGCCTGCCGTGGCACGAGCTGTTCGATGTGAATCTCGAAGTGTAGGTTTTTGAAGATTGCGGTGCATCTGCCGCACATCCCTCAAAATCCCCGGATGGATAGTGCCGAAGTACGTCCCATCCGGGGATTTTTCACGATGCACGACAGATGCACCGCACCGATCGAAAACCGCAGCGGGATTTTCCGCTCCTCCAAAATCAAAACTGTCGTATCGTTTTCCGCAGAACCGCTTTTCCCGAAATGCCCCTGCCGGCGACCGGCTCCGATGCTTATTTCCGGACCGGGTTTCGCAAGCGATAAGTATAAATGCGTATTTTCCCGAAAACCAAGCCTGCGCAGCGTGGTTTTCAGGAGGTTTTTGCTACTTTTGCAACTGTTTTGGACGTTTTCGTTGAGCGAGGGCAGAGCCGGGCTTGCCCGGATTATGCCGAGCGGAGAAAACGAAGGATGAAATCCAACTAAAAACAATTCGATGATTGACTTTCTGAAACTGCCTTCACCGTGCTACGTCCTCGACGAGGAGCTGCTGGACCGGAACCTGGCGACTGTCGACCGTGTGCGCCGGGAATCGGGCGCCGAAATTATCGTCGCCCTGAAGGCCTGCGCCATGTGGAGCATTTTTCCCGAGCTGGCGAAGCATTCCGACGGTGCGACTGCAAGTTCCGCCGCCGAGGCGCGTCTCGTTTTCGAGGAGTTCGGGCGTCCCGCCCACACCTACGCCCCGGTCTACACGGACTCCAATATCGACGAAATCCTCAATTGCAGCGATCATATCACGTTCAATTCGCTGTCGCAGTTCCGCCGCTTCGGCCAGAAAGCCCTTATCAACGGCATTTCCTGCGGCCTGCGGATCAACCCGCAGTATTCGCCCGTCGAGACGGACCTCTACAACCCCTGCGTCCCCGGCTCGCGGCTGGGCGTCACGGCCGAACAGCTGGCGGCGCACGGCGGACTTCCGGCGGGTGTCGAGGGGCTGCATTTCCACGTCCTCTGCGAATCGCGCCCGGAGCATCTGCAAAAGGCGCTGGAGGCCGTCGAGACGCATTTCGGAGCGTATCTCGACCGGATCAAATGGCTCAACATGGGCGGCGGCCACCTGATGACGGCCTCGTGGTATGACTGCGACCGCCTGATCGCCCTGCTGAAGGCGTTCAGGTCCCGCCATCCGAACCTGCGGCTGATTCTCGAACCCGGCAGCGCCTTCACGTGGCGCACGGGCTTTCTGGTTTCGACCGTCGAGGACATCGTGGAGAACGGCGGGGTGACGACGGCGATGCTCGACGTGTCGTTCGCCTGCCACATGCCCGACTGCCTCGAAATGCCCTACAAACCCACCGTCATCGGAGCGCATGAACCTGCCGACGGCGAAAAGCGCTGGCGCATGGGCGGCACGAGCTGCCTTGCGGGCGACTACTGCGGCGACTGGGCTTTCGACCGCGAGCTGAAGGTGGGGGAGCGCGTCGTCTTCGAGGACATGATCCACTACACGATGGTCAAGACCACGATGTTCAACGGCGTACACCATCCGGCCATCGTCATCGCGCGCCGCGACGGCCGCACCGACGTCATCCGCGAATTCGGCTACGAGGACTTCCGGAACCGCATGTCATAGACAATATTGAATTCAGATATACGAAACCTCTTCATGGAAAATTTCACACCTACCCCCTACACGTTGGAATGCGTCGCCACGGGCCGCGAATTCGAAGACGCCGGCTGGATGCTTGCTGACCCGCAGTGCAAGGAGCCTTCGCTCGTGCGCACCAAATACGCCCGCAAACAGATCGACGTGAAACCCGCCGACTGGGGCCTGTACCGTTTCTCGGACTGGATGCCTGTGCGGCGTATCCTCAAAGGTTCGTCGGCTCCCGTGACCTATAAGAGCAAGGGCCTCGCCGCGCACCTCGGGCTGGAAAACCTCTGGATCACCTTCAACGGCTGGTATCCGGCCATCGGGGCCACGATGTCGACCTGCTCGTTCAAGGAGACCGAGGCCTATTCGGTCTGCGGCCGCACCGCTGCCGACGAACGGCGCGTGCTGGTGGTGGCTTCGGCCGGAAACACCGCCCGGGCCTTCGCCAAGGTCTGCTCGGACAATAACATCAGGCTGCTGCTCTCGGTTCCCTACGACAATATCGGCGCGCTGTGGTTCGACCAGCCGCTGAACCCCTGCGTGAAACTCATTTCGTGCGAGAAGGGCGGCGACTATTTCGACGCCATCCATTTGAGCGACATCGCGCTGAAAAGCCCCGGCTTCTACGCCGAGGGCGGCGCCAAGAACGTCGCGCGCCGCGACGGCATGGCCTGCACGGTCCTTTCGGCCGTGACGACCATCGGCCGCATTCCCGACTACTATTTCCAGGCTGTGGGCAGCGGCACGGGCGCCATTGCCGCCTGGGAGGCCAACATGCGTCTGGTGGAGGACGGCCGCTTCGGGCGGAATACGATGAAGCTGATGGTGGCGCAGAACGCCCCGTTCGTTCCGATGTACGACGCCTGGCAGGCGGCATCGCGCAAGCTGCTGCCTTACGACGACGACAAGGCGCGCCGCGACGCGGAGATCATCGACGCCAAGGTGCTTTCGAACCGCCGTCCGCCTTACAGCGTCACGGGCGGTCTTTTCGATGCGCTGAAAGCCACCGGCGGCGAGGTTTTCGTGGCCACGAACGCCATGGCGCGCAGGGCCCGCAAGCTGTTCCACGAACTCGAAGGCGTCGACATCTATTCGGCGGCGGGCGTTGCGCTGGCGTCGCTCGTCAATGCCGTGAACGCGGGTAAAATCGAGAAGGACGCCACCGTCATGCTCAATGTCACGGGCGGCGGCGAGGAGCACTTCAAGGAGGGCAAGGAGCTGTGGTATCTCAAGCCGAGCCACGTCTTCCCGCTCGAACCCGACGAGGCGGATGTGGTGGAGAAAGTCGAAGCGCTGTTCAACTGAATGACAGCGGGTTGACCGATTGCTTCAGTGCGATCTGCACAAACGGGCCTGTATAGCCCGTTTTTTTTGTTACCTTTGCGGGGCCGAACCGGAAGCCAGTGCAGCCGGACCCGGTTCGGACGTTTTTTCACTTTTAACCCAAATTTCAAACAAATGGAAAACATCCAAACAAAGCAGTACCCCTGCTTCAAGCGTTGGAGTCGCAAAAACTGGTCGGTTTTTGCCAGCCTCCACCGTTATGTGACTATCGGGGTCCTCTCTGTCGGGATGTCGATCCTGCTGCTTGCGACGCAAGGTGCGTCCGCGCAGACTGCCGACACGACCGCTGTCCTCAAGACATTGCGGATACGGGAAGTCGGCGTCACCGGGAGTCAGACGGCTCCCGCGCGCAACGCCCAGTCGCACACCCCGCTTTTCGACCGGAAAGCCCAGGCCCCGGCGCCTGTCCAGACTCTGGAAGCCGCCCTGCGCCTTGCTCCTTCGGTCGATGTCCGCGAACGCGGAGGCAAGGGAACGCAGGCCGACATCTTCATCCGGGGAGGCTCTTTCGACCAGACCATGGTCCTTCTCAACGGCATTGATTTCACCGATGCCCGCACCGGGCATCAGTCCCACGCGCTGCCCGTCGACCTCGACTGCATTTCGGCCGTCGAACTGATCGACGGCGTTCCGGGCGTCGGAGCCTACGCCGGTGCGGTGAACATCCGCACCGCGCCGCTGCGGCCCACCTACCTGCGTCTCGAAGCCTCGGGCGGCCAGTACGGCTATGGCTACGGGAATCTTTCGGGCGCGGTGAGTGCGGGACGCTTCTCGGTGCTCGGCGCGGCTTCGTACCGCCGCAGCGACGGCTACCGGCACAATACCGATTTCTCCAACTACAACGCATTCGTACGGGCGACCTACGACGGCGGGCGGGCCGGGTTCTTCGACTTGCAGGCCGGGTGGCAGGACCGCGATTTCGGCTCCAACGGTTTCTATGCGGCCTACAATCCCGACCAGTGGGAGCATACCGCCACGGCCCTGGGGTCGCTGCGGTGGCTGAAAACCGCAGGCCGCTTTTCGCTGGGGGCCGCCGCGAGCTACCGCAAGAACTTCGACCGCTACGACTGGACGCGCGGCACGGCGATGAACCGCCACAACACGGACAATGTCGGAGCGAAGCTCTGGGCCGACTGTGACTGGGCGGCGGGTGTTACCACCGTGGGCGGAGACTATGCTTTCAACCACATTTACAGCACCAATCTGGGTGACAAGCTCTCGGTTCCCGAAGGCCATTACACCCATGCCAAGGCGCGCCACACGGGCAACCTGTGGCTGCGGCACGCCAAGCGGTGGCGGCATTTCGACGCGGCGGCTTCGGCGGGCGTGAGCCTCACGCCCTACGGCACTTCGGCCCTGTGGAGCCTTTCGGCGGGCTATGCCCCCGCGGCCGGGCTGCGCCTCGAAGCCGGGGCGTGGCAGTCGATGCGCCTGCCGACCTTCACGGACCTCTACTACACCTCCCCGGCGCAGATCAACAACCTCGATCTTACGCCGGAACACGCAGTCACATACCGACTTGGCGTGGATTACCTCAAGCGGAGCTGGAACCTTTCGGCGCAAGCCTATTACCGCTCCGGGCGCGACATCATCGACTGGGTCTGGCGCGAGGACATGGGCAGCAAGTGGCATTCCGAACAGACGAGCAGTCTCGATACCTTCGGGATCGAACTCGCGGGCGGCTATACGGTTTCGGAAGGCTTCCTGCGCCGCGTGACGCTCTCGTACGGCTACATCACGACCGACCGGAACGCGGACGTCATCGCCAAAAGCGCGATGGATTTCATGCGTCACAAGGCGGCATTGGCCGTGGAGGTGCATTTCCTGCGGCGGATGTCGCTTGCGCTGACCGGCTCGGTCTACGACCGCAACGGCAGCTATACGCATTACCCCGAACCGGGCAACGCCTCCCTTAACGAAGAACGCGACTACAAGCCCTATTTCCTGCTCGACGGACGTCTCCAGTGGGAGAAGGGCATCTGCCGCCTCTACGTCGACGCCACGAACATCACCGACACGCGTTACTGCGACATCGGCGGAATCCGCCTGCCGGGTTTCTGGTGTACGGGCGGGGTGACGCTGACCATCGGCAAATAACCTCTCTTTTCCGGGACCGGGGCGCTTCCGCCCCCGGATTTCGGTCCGGCTGCAATCCTGGCCCGGTGCATTTGTGCACCGGGCCTTTCTGTTTTTCGCAAAAAGCCGCCTGTTTTGTTACGGTTTTTTCGGATTTCTCCCGATTATTATTTATCTTTGAAGTATAAGAATTTAAATGCGACGATCCTATGTCCCAAAGAATCATTGAATGCGTTCCCAATTTCAGCGAGGGACGCGATAAGGCCGTGATCCGGCAAATCACCGCGGCCATCGAGGCCTCCGGGGGCGTCAAACTGCTCGACGTGGACCCCGGCGAGGCGACCAACCGCACGGTCGTGACCTTCGTCGGCGAACCCGAAGCGGTCGTCGAGGCCGCTTTTGCCGGAGTGAAGCGGGCGGCCGAACTGATCGACATGCGCCGCCACAAGGGGGCGCATCCCCGCATGGGGGCCACCGACGTGCTGCCGCTGATACCGATTGCGGGCGTCACGCTTGCGGAGTGCGCCGAACTGGCGCGTGCGCTGGCCCGGCGTATCGCCGACGAACTGCGCATCCCGACCTATTGCTACGAGGCTGCGGCCTTTGCGCCCGAACGGAAAAACCTCGCCGTGTGCCGCGCCGGGGAGTACGAGGCCCTGCCCGAGAAACTGGCGCACACGGCATCCGCGCCCGATTTCGGGGCGCGTCCCTTCGACGAGGGGGTCGCCCGCACGGGAGCTACGACCGTCGGGGCGCGCGACTTCCTGATCGCCGTGAATTTCAACCTGAACACCACCTCCACGCGCCGCGCCAACGCCATCGCCTTCGACGTGCGCGAAAAGGGGCGTCCCGTCCGCGAGGGCAATCCCATCACGGGCAGGGTGGTGAAGGATGCCGCGGGAAATCCCGTGATGCAGCCCGGAACGCTTCCGGCCACGAAGGCCATCGGCTGGTTCATCGAGGAGTACGGCATCGCGCAGGTTTCGATGAACATCACCGACATCTCCCGGACGCCGCTCCACGCGGCTTTCGACGAGGTGTGCCGCAAGGCCGACGCCCGCGGCGTGCGCGTCACGGGGACCGAAATCGTGGGGCTGGTTCCGAAACGCGCTTTGGTCGAAGCCGGCAAATACTTCCTCCGCAAGCAGCGCCGCTCGACGGGCGTCGCCGAGGAGGAGATCGTCCGCATTGCCGTCAAGTCGATGGGATTGGACGACCTGAAGCCGTTCGATCCTGCCGAGAAGGTGATCGAGTACCTGCTTGAAGCGGAGGTTCCGAAGAAGCGGCTTATCGACATGACCTGCAAGGCGTTCGCCGAAGAGACGGCGAGCGAATCTCCCGCTCCGGGCGGCGGCTCGATCGCGGCCTACATGGGCGCGCTGGGCGCGGCCCTCGGGACGATGGTCGCCAACCTCTCGTCGCACAAGGCGGGGTGGGACGACCGCTGGGAGGAGTTTTCCGACTGGGCCGAACGGGGGCAGGCCGTTCTTGCGGAGCTTCTGCACCTCGTGGACGAGGACACGGCGGCGTTCAACCGCATCATGGCGGTTTTCGCCATGCCCAAGTCGACCGACGAGGAGAAGGCGGCGCGCAGCGCCGCGTTGCAGGAGGCGACGCTCTATGCCACGGAGGTTCCCCTGCGGACGATGAAGGCCGCCTCGCGGGTTTTTGAAATCGTGCGCACCATGGCCTCGGAGGGCAACCCCAATTCGGTCTCCGACGCCGGCGTGGGTGCGCTGGCGGCCCGCAGCGCGGTGCTGGGGGCGTGCCTCAATGTGAAGATCAACGCCGCGGGGCTGAAAGACCGTGCCGTGGCCGATGCGTTGATCGCCGAAGCCGATGCGCTGGCCGCCGAAGCCGTGCGTCTCGAAGCGGAGGTCTTGCAGATCGTCGAATCTAAAATCGGATAATATGACACGCGAAGAGTTTCAGAACGACATTCGCGCGGGCATTCCCGACCGGCTGCCCGCCGCGAAACCCTATGACAAACAGATCAACCATGCGCCCAAACGCAAGGACATCCTTTCGGACGAGGAGAAAACGCTGGCTCTGAAAAACGCCCTGCGCTATTTTCCGGTCAGGCACCACGCCGTGCTGGCGAAGGAGTTCGCCGAGGAGCTGCGCCGCTACGGCCGTATCTATATGTACCGCCTGCGTCCCGACTACGAGATGCATGCGCGTCCGATCGGCGAATATCCCGCCCGCTGCCGGCAGGCGGCGGCCATCATGCTGATGATTCAGAACAACCTCGACCCGCGGGTCGCCCAGCATCCCCACGAGCTGATCACCTACGGCGGCAACGGCGCCGTGTTCCAGAACTGGGCGCAGTACCGCCTTGCGATGCAGTATCTTTCGGAAATGACTGAAAATCAAACCTTGGTCATGTATTCCGGGCATCCGCTGGGGCTGTTCCCGTCGCATCCCGACGCCCCGCGCGTGGTGGTTACGAACGGCATGGTGATTCCCAACTACTCGAAGCCCGACGACTGGGAGCGGCTCAACGCCCTCGGGGTGTCGCAGTACGGGCAGATGACCGCCGGGTCGTACATGTATATCGGGCCGCAGGGCATCGTCCACGGCACGACGATCACGGTGATGAACGCCGCGCGCAAACGCTTCACGGCCGGCCGCACCGATACGCGCGGGATGCTGTTCGTCTCGTCGGGTCTCGGCGGCATGTCGGGAGCGCAGCCCAAGGCGGGCAATATTTCGGGCGTGGTGTCGGTCGTCGCCGAGATCAACCCCAAGGCGGCGCAGAAACGCCACGAGCAGGGATGGGTCGACGAGCTGCATGAAGCGCTGGATGAGCTGATACCGCGTATCTGTCAGGCTGTCAAGGCGAAAGAGGTCGTGTCGATGGCCTATGTGGGCAACGTCGTGGACCTCTGGGAGCGGCTGGCCGCGGAGGAGATTCCGGTAGACCTGGGTTCGGACCAGACCTCGCTGCACAACCCCTGGGCGGGCGGTTACTATCCCGTGGGGTTGAGCTACGAGGCGTCGAACAAGATGATGGCCGAGGAGCCGGGCCGCTTTAGAGAGTGTGTGCAGGAGTCGCTGCGGCGGCAGGTCGATGCCATCAACAAATTGACCGACAGGGGAATGTATTTCTTCGACTACGGCAATGCCTTCCTGCTGGAAGCCTCGCGCGCCGGGGCCGCGGTGACGGGCGAGGGCGGACGCTTCCGCTATCCCTCCTACGTGCAGGACATTATGGGACCCATGTTCTTCGACTACGGCTTCGGGCCGTTCCGCTGGGTCTGCACCTCGGGGAAGCCCGAAGACCTCGAAACGACCGACTCTCTGGCCGCCGAAGTGCTGGAGGAGATCCGGAAGACGGCTCCCGACGACATCCGGGGGCAGCTGGACGACAATATCCACTGGATTCGCGAGGCCGGGTGCAACCGGCTGGTCGTCGGGTCGCAGGCACGCATTCTCTATGCCGACTGCGAAGGGCGCGTGAAGATCGCCGAGGCGTTCAACCGGGCCATCGCCGAGGGCCGCATCACGGCTCCCGTGGTGCTGGGGCGCGACCATCACGACGTTTCGGGAACCGATTCGCCCTACCGCGAGACCTCGAACATCTACGACGGTTCGCGCCTGACGGCCGACATGGCCGTGCAGAACGTCATCGGCGATGCGTTCCGCGGCGCGACATGGGTTTCGATCCACAACGGAGGCGGCGTGGGCTGGGGCGAGGTGATCAACGGCGGCTTCGGCATGGTGATCGACGGTTCGGAGGATGCCGGCCGCCGCATCCGCGAAATGCTGCTGTGGGACGTCAACAACGGCATCGCCCGCCGCAGCTGGGCGCGTAACGAGGGTGCCATGTCGGCCATCCGCCGCGAGATGGAACGCACCCCCGGCCTGCAGGTCACGCTGCCCAATGTCGCCGATGAGGAATTGATACGTAATATATTGAAAGAAAACGAATAAATCCCTATCACTTCACATGGAACATCACCATATCTCCGCGGAGCACCTTTCCCTTGCCCGCATCCGTGAAATCCTCGAACGGCACCTTCCCCTGGCACTGAGCGACGATGCCCGGACTCGCATCGTCCGCTGCCGCGAATACCTCGACCGCAAGATGGAAAACCCCGAGCGGCCGGTCTACGGCATCACCACCGGATTCGGTTCGCTGTGCGACATTTCGGTGGGCTACGACGAGCTGGCGCAGTTGCAGAAGAACCTCGTGATGTCTCACGCCTGCGGTACCGGCGAGCGGGTGCCTTCCGAGGTCGTGAAGCTGATCCTGCTGCTCAAGATCCAGTCGCTCTCCTACGGCCATTCGGGCGTGCAGCTTGCGACCGTGGAGCGGCTGATCGACTTTTTCAACAACGACGTCCTGCCCGTGGTCTACCAGCAGGGTTCGCTGGGCGCATCGGGCGACCTGGCGCCGCTGGCGCACATGAGCCTGCCGCTGCTGGGGCTGGGCGAAGTGGAATACAAGGGGGCTGTGCGCCCGGCTGCCGGCGTGCTCTCCGAGCGGGGATGGCAGCCGATCGAGCTCCAGTCCAAGGAGGGGCTGGCGCTGCTCAACGGCACGCAGTTCATGAGCGCCTACGGCGTCTGGGCTTTGATCCAGTCCCGCCGCCTGAGCGAGTGGGCCGACCGCATCGGGGCGCTGTCGCTCGACGCTTTCGACGGGCGCATCGAGCCTTTCTGCGACGAGGTGCACCTGATCCGCGCCCACCGGGGACAGCTCGCCACGGCACGCAACATCCGGCGCCTGTTGGAAGGCAGCCAGCTGGCCGCACGTCCCAAGAAACACGTACAGGATCCCTATTCGTTCCGCTGCATCCCCCAGGTGCACGGGGCTTCGAAGGACACCATCGACTATGTCGAAAGCGTGCTGACGACCGAGATCAACAGCACCACCGACAACCCGACGGTCTTCCCCGACGAGGACATGGTCGTCTCGGCGGGTAATTTCCACGGCCAGCCCATCGCGCTGGCGATGGATTTCCTCGCCATAGCCCTCGCCGAGCTGGGCAACATCTCCGAGCGGCGCACCTATAAACTGATTTCGGGCGCCCGGGAACTTCCGAAGTTCCTGGTTGCCAACCCGGGGCTGAACAGCGGCTTCATGATCCCGCAATACACCGCGGCGTCGATCGTCAGCCAGTCCAAAGGGCTGTGCATGCCCGCCTCGGTCGACTCGATCCCCTCGTCGCAGGGGCAGGAAGACCATGTGAGCATGGGTTCCAACGCCGCCACCAAACTTTACCGCGTGGTGCTCAACACCGAGCGCGTGCTGGCCATCGAGCTGTTCAATGCCGCGCAGGCGCTCGATTTCCGCCGCCCGGCGCGTTCCTCCGCGACGATCGAACAGATGGTCGCCGACTACCGCAAACGGGTGCCGTTCATCGACAACGACTCGGTGATGTACCCCCATATCGAATCCTCCATCCAATTCCTCCGGACACTATGAGGCTGCTGGTAAAGAACATCGGTACGATCGTCGGGATCGAGACCGCCGGCCGCCTCCGCCTGTGCGGCGGGGAGATGGATCGGCTGGAGACGTTCGACGATGCCTGGCTGCTGGCCGACGACGGGCGTATCGCAGCCTTCGGGAGCATGGATTCGCTGGGCGAAATGGCCGCGGACGAGGTGGTCGACGCCGGGGGCGGGATGCTTTTCCCGTCGTTCTGCGATTCGCATACGCACCTGGTCTATGCCGGGAGCCGCGAACAGGAGTTCCTCGACAAGATCAACGGCCTGACTTATGAGCAGATCGCACGCCGCGGCGGGGGCATCCTCAATTCCGCCGACCTGCTGCACCGCACTTCCGAAGAGGAACTCTACCGCCAGGCGATGGGGCGTATCCGCGAGATCGCCGCCATGGGGACGGGTGCCGTGGAGATCAAGAGCGGCTACGGGCTGACTACGGCCGACGAGTTGAAGATGCTGCGCGTCATCCGGCGTATCCGCGAGACGGCGCCGCTGGCCGTGCGCGCCACGTTCCTCGGGGCGCATGCCGTGCCGCGCGCCTACGTCGGACGGCAGGAGGAGTATGTCGACCTGGTCTGCAACGAAATGCTGCCTGCGGTGGCGGCCGAAGGACTGGCCGATTTCGTCGACGTGTTCTGCGACGAAGGGTTCTTCACCGTGGAGCAGACGGCACGCATCATGAAGGCCGGGCGCAAGCTGGGCATGCGCGCCAAGATCCACGCCAACGAACTCGCCGTCTCGGGCGGCGTGCAGGTGGGCGTGGAGTACGACGCCCTGTCGGTCGACCACCTCGAACGCATGGGCGGGCCCGAGATCGGCGCCCTGCACGGCACGGTGACCTCGCCGACGATGCTGCCCGGCGCGGCATTCTTCCTCGGGATGAGCTATCCGCCGGCCCGCGAGATGATAAATGCCGGGCTGGGCGTGGCGCTGGCTTCGGACTACAATCCCGGTTCGTCGCCCTCGGGCAACATGCGCATGGTCGTGTCGCTGGCATGCATCCGTATGCGGATGACCCCTGCCGAGGCCATCAATGCCGCGACGCTCAACGGGGCCTACGCCATGGGGCTTAGCCGCGACTACGGCTCCGTCACGGTCGGCAAGGTCGCCAATTTTTTCCTCACGGTGCCGATGCCTTCGGTGGCGTTCATGCCCTATGCCTATACCACGCCGCTTATCAGCCGCATATTCCTGCGCGGCGAGGAGGTCGTGGCGTAATATTTGACGGGAGAGCCGTATGAGATTGTTGGTTTTGATCATTGGCCTGGCGCTTGCCGGGGCCGTAAAAGCACAGGATATGAAGCTGTTGACACCGGAAGAAAGACGTGTGATCGTCGACAAGGGTACCGAAGCGCCTTTTTCGGGCCGTTATTACAAGCATCGCGGAGAGGGGGTTTACCGTTGCCGCCAGTGCGGTGCGCCGTTGTACCGTTCGCAGGACAAGTTCGACGCCGGATGCGGCTGGCCGAGTTTCGACGACGAAATCCCCGGTGCCGTGAGGCGCACGACGGATGCCGACGGCCGGCGTACCGAAATCACCTGTGCCCGCTGCGGCGGACACCTGGGGCATGTCTTTACGGGCGAAGGCTTTACGCCCAAAAATACGCGCCACTGCGTCAACTCCGTCTCGCTCGTGTTCGAACCCGAAGGGGAAGCTTCCGCCGGGGCCGAAACGGCCGTAAAACCCGCGGCTTCCTCCCCGGAATCCGAAGGCCGGGCTGCTTCGCAGCCCGAAAAGCAGACGCAGCAGCCCGGAACCCAATCCGGGAGTCCCGGCGCTCAGGCGTCCGGGGCTGACTCGACGTGGGCCGCCGCCCGGCCGGGGGACGGGATGCCGCCCGCAGGGCAGGCCGCGGAGCGTGGCGCGACGGCGATCTTTGCCGGAGGTTGTTTCTGGGGCGTGGAATATATGCTTTCGAAAGTGCCCGGAGTCCTGAAGGTCGAGTCGGGCTACATCGGCGGCACGACCGAAAATCCCACCTATGAAGAGGTATGCAGCCACCGTACGGGACATGCCGAAGCCGTACGTGTGGTATTCGATCCTGCAAAGGTGTCCTACGAGACGCTGGCACGCCTGTTCTTCGAAATCCACGACCCGACCCAGGAAAACGGGCAGGGCCCCGACCTCGGCGACCAGTACCGTTCCGAGATATTCTACACCTCGCCCGCCCAGCAGGCGACGGCCGAGAGGCTCATCGCCGAGTTGCGGCGCAAAGGCTACGACGTCGTGACGCAAGTCACTCCCGCGGGCCGTTTCTGGCCCGCCGAGGATTACCACCAGCGATACTACGAGCGCAAGGGTACGCAGCCCTACTGCCACGCCTATACCAAGCGGTTTTGAGTAGGGGCGGGTGCAGCCGCCGCGTTGTACCCGGCCTTTCATGCCCGGACATACTGTTGTGTCGTTTCCGCCTCTGTCCTGTCCCGGACATGCCGCCGCATAGCGCCCGCCGCCGGGGCATTTTCGATTCCGATACGATTGTAAGACACCCCGCCTCGCAGCGGGGTGTCTTGCCGTCCGGGCGCAATCCCGGCCCGGGGCGATACGGGGCCTCGGCGCCGAAGGGTTTTGAAAATCCGCTGCGGCGAAACACTCCCGGCCGAGGACAGATTGTCTTCCGTCCGTGGTCAGATTGCCTTTCGGCCGTGGACAGATTGTCTTCCGTCCGTGAACAGGCTGCCTTCCGGCTGTGGACAGGTCGCTGTGTTTTAGTCCGTTGCCGCGTGCAAAGCCTATTCTTCGGTGAGTTTCCCGATCTCGCCCCGCATGATGTGGGGCAGATTTTCGCGGATTTTCCCGATGGGCCAGTCCCACCATCGCATCTCCTGCAACCTGGCTACGGTGTCCGCGTCGAAACGCCTGCGGATCTCCCTGGCCGGCACGCCGCCGACGATGGTGTAGGGCGGGACATCCCTGGTGACGACCGCCCGCGCCGCGATCACCGCGCCGTCGCCGATCCTCACACCGGCCATGATGACCGCTTCGTACCCGATCCATACGTCGTTCCCGATTACGATGTCGCCTTTGTTATCCCACGCCGCGGCGACATCCTTCCTGTCCAGTCCCCACTCCTCGAAAAAGAGCGGGAACGTATAGTTGGCCAGCGATCCCAGCGTGTGGTTGGCACTGTTGAACAGGAACCGTGCGCCGCACGCTATCGAACAGAACCTGCCGATCACCAGCCGGTCGCCGTTGACGGGGTAGTGGTACAGGACGTTGTTCTTTTCGAATTGCGTCGGGTCGTTCACGAAATCGTTGTAGATCGTGTAGTCCCCGACCTCGATCATCGGGTTGCCGATGACCGTGTTCAGGTAGACCGTCTGCCGGTCGTTCGTGCGGGGATAGGTCTTGCTATTCATGGCTGGTCGTTTCAGTCTGCTTTTACGGTGATGATCTGTTTCCAGTCGGTCGTATATTCCTGCGAGAGGTGCTGGCGGTTCATCTTCAGCGGGGCGAACCCCTGTGCCGCCACCACGACCCTGTTGCGGCCGTAGGTGCGGTTGGTCGCGTCCATGGCGTCCATCAGCCGGGCGTGCCTGGCACGATCCACGGGGTCGAACAGGTCGGTTTGCAGCCCCGTGCGCGACGAAATGTCCGAAAGCGTAATCCCGGCTTTCTTGTAGCCGTAGCCTTTGCGGAATATGCGTTGCAGGGCCTTTGCCGCCAGCGGCACCAGCTCCAGCGTGTCGTCGGTCGGCACCACGGGGCGCACGGTCTGGCTTTCGAAATACTGGGGCAGCTCCTCGCGGTGGCGGTTGGTGAGGATGTAGACCGTCACCTCGCCGCAGAGGCTTTGCTGGCGGCGCAGTTTCTCGGCGGCCATCGAGGCGAACGCCGCCACCGAGGTGTGTATCTCCTCGTATTGGGTCAGCTCGTGCGCGAAGCTGCGCGAGACGGTGATCTGCTGTTTGGCCGGCGGGGCGCTCTCGAAGTCGATGCACGCCTCGCCCTGAAGCTCTTTCCATGTGCGCAGCCCCGTGACCCCCATGCGGCCGCGTATCCATGCCTCGGGACGCTGCACGAAGTCCCATGCCGTACGTACGTTGGCGGCCTGCAACATGCGCCGGTGCTTGCGCCCGATGCCCCAGACATCCTCTATCGGGAATTTGCGCAGTACCTTTTCGATGTCCTGCGGACGGTACATCAGGCAGGCGCCCTGCAACTTGGGGTACTCCTTGCAGAGTTTCGACGCGATCTTGGCCAGCGTTTTGGTCGGGGCGATGCCGATGCTCACGGGGATGCCCGTATTGCGGCGTACCGTGCGGCTGATGTGCCGTCCCAACTCCTCCAGCCGTCCGGTCTCGATGCCCCGCAAGTCGAGGAACGCCTCGTCGATGGAGTATACCTCGGCGGCGGGAACCATGCGGCGGAGCGTCCAGATCACGCGCCGCGACATGTCGCCGTAGAGGTTGAAATTACTCGAAAAGACGGCTACATTATGCCGTTTTTCGAGGTCGCGGATCTGGAAATAGGGGTGTCCCATGCGGATGCCGAGCGCCTTGGCCTCGTTCGAGCGCGCGATCACGCAGCCGTCGTTGTTCGACAGCACGACCACGGGCCGCCCCTCCAGTTCGGGGCGGAAGACCCGCTCGCACGAGGCGAAGAAATTATTGCAGTCGCAAAGTCCGTACATCGTTTTTTCGTGTTGCATGTTGTCCGTGCCCCCCCCTCGGGCGTTGTGGTTCCCTCGCGGGGATATTGCTCGGCGTGAAGTGACTGGGCCTCCCCGCGGCCGCTTCAGACCTTTTTGATGGCGTACGTCACCACGCCCCATACCGAAAAATCGCTTTCCTGGCCGATCTCGATCGGTTTGTAGCGCTTGTTCGCGGGCACGAGGACGATCTTGCCCTGTCCCATCCGCAGGCGTTTGAGGGTGAATTCCCCGTCGAGGAAACATACGGCGACACAGCCGTCGTAGGCCTCCAGCGACTTGTCCACGACCAGCAGGTCGCCGTCGGCGATGCCGTCGTCCTGCATGCTGTCGCCCGCGACCCGAGCGAAGAATGTCGCACCCGGATTGCGTACCAGCTCCCGGTTCAGGTCGAGGGGCGGGTCGAGGTGGTCGTCGGCCGGCGAGGGAAAACCCGCCGAGACGCCGCTCGTCGCCACGGGAAGTTCCGTGCGGGTCGAGGTGTCGGGGCAGACGAGCCGGAGCCGTATTTCTTCCTGGTTGTCCATCTTGTTATCCATAGTCGCTGCAAAATTGCAAAAAATTTCGTGTAAACCGGCAATATTTCCTACATTTGCCTCCTGAAATCCCGGTTTTATGGAACGTGCCAAAGGTATTCTCTACGCGGCCCTGTCGTCGTCGACTTTCGGGCTGGCGCCGCTCTTCACACTGCTGCTGCTCGGCCTGGGCTACTCTTCGTTCGAGGTGCTGTCCTACCGTTGGGGTGTCGCGTCGCTGTTTCTCGGTGCCCTGGCGCTGTTCTCCGGGCGCAGTTTCCGCCTCTCGTGGCCGGAATTGCGGACGGTATTCTTCCTGAGCCTTTTCCGCGCCGCCACGTCGCTGAGCCTGGTCATCGCCTACCAGCATATCGCCAGCGGCGTCGCGTCGACCATCCATTTCATGTATCCGCTGGCCGTCGCCCTGGCCATGATGTGCTTCTTCCGCGAAAAAGGCTCCGTATGGGTCTTTGCGGCCATCGGCATGTCCATCGTCGGCGCCGTGCTCCTTTCGCTGGGCAACGTCGATTTCACCCGGGGGAATACCACGCTGGGCATGGTCTCGGCCGCCGTTTCGGTCGTCTCTTACGGCGGTTATATCGTTGGCGTGCGCAAGAGCCGTGCCGTGGGGATCGACTCCACGGTGCTGACCTGTTACGTGATGGGGCTGGGGGCTTTGTATTTCATTGCCGGCGGCCTCGTTACGGGCGGTATTCGCATCGAGACGGACGGCACGGCGTGGCTCTGCATCCTCGGGGTGGCGCTTCCGGCCACGGCCGTGTCGAACATGACGCTGGTGCAGGCCATCAAACGCATCGGGCCGACGCTGACCTCGGTCTTCGGGGCCTTGGAACCGCTTACGGCCGTGGTCATCGGCGTCGCGGTCTTCGGCGAACCCTTTACGGTGCAGGGCGCTGCGGGCATCCTGCTGATCGTCGCAGCCGTCACGATCGTCATCCTGCACAGCGGCAGCCGGAAAGCCTGACCAGGCCGCACTGCGGCGTGCTGCCGCCCGGGGATCGCGGCTTCCGGATAAAGGCGGTGCGCATCCGGCCGCGGGGGACGGCTTCCCGGATACGGATAACGTACTCCCGGACAAAATAGAACCGACGGAAAACCCGTTTTACCGATATGATCATCAGTGCCAGCCGCCGGACGGATATTCCGGCTTTTTATGCGCCGTGGTTCTTCAACCGCCTGCAGGAGGGTTACCTCCTTGTGCCCAATCCCTTCGACCCGAGGATGCTCAGCCATATCAGCCTCGGGCGCGACGTCGTGGACTGCATCGTATTCTGGACGAAGAACCCGGCGCCGATGCTGCCGCGGCTCGGGGAGTTGTCGGGCTACAACTATTATTTCCAGTATACGCTCAATCCCTACGGCGCCGACCTGGAAAAGCACCTGCCGCCGCTCGAAAGGCGGATCGAGACCTTCAAGCGCCTCTCGGATCAGGTAGGGCGCGACAGGGTGGTGTGGCGCTATGACCCGATTCTCACCAATGCGGCCTGCGACGTGGATTTCCACTGCGAGGCCTTTGCCCGGATCGCCCATGCCCTGCGGGATCATACGACGACCTGCATGCTGGGCTTCATCGACCATTACCGCCATATCCGCGGCGTCCTCGGGGCGCTCGGCATCGGGCCCCTGCAGCGGGACGAAATCCGGCGGATGGCCGTGTCGTTCCGCCGGACGGCGGCCTCGACGCCCATCGCATTGAAGACCTGCACCGCAAAGGTCGACCTTCGGCACCTGGGCATCCCGGCCGGCATGTGCATCGACCGCGGGCTGGTCGAACGCATTGCGGGCTATCCGATCGCGGCGAAGAAGGATGCGAACCAGCGCCATATCTGCAATTGCGTCGAGAGCATCGACATCGGCACCTATGAAAGCTGTCTGAACGGCTGTGTCTATTGCTATGCCATCCGGGGCAATTACGATACGGCGGAGTATAACCGCCGCAGGCACGATCCCCGCTCGCCGCTGATGATCGGGCATCTCTGCGACGACGATGTGGTGAAAGAGCGGCCGGTAAAAAGCCTCCGCAGCACGCAGCATACGCTGTTTTAACAGGACGGCGTCTCTTCGGGGGAGTGTTTCTTCGATATTTTCCCGGATAGCTCCCGGTATGTGCAGTTCATTATTTCATAGCGTTTTACTTCATGCGTCCTGCGGTCTTCCTGCACCAGATAGGCGCGTTTTGCCCACGCCTCGATCGTGAAATCGCATGCCGGCCCTTCCAATTTCAGCACGTGCGAGTCCATCAGGTTCCAGAAAATGAAGCGCAGCTTGTTGGCATAGCTTCCGTTTGCAAACGACATTTGTGCGCCCGTTTCGTCCTTAAAATAGACGCTGTTGAAATTTTCTCTTGCCCGTCCCATAGCAGTTGTGTTTAGTCGGTGCAAAGGTCGGAAGGTGTAATGACAAGTTTTGACACCGTTGCGTATTTTTTTGAATGCACGATGCCGGAATGGAGTTCTCAAACTATCGTTTCAGCACCTTTCGCAACCTGTCGAGCCCCTCGGCCAGCAATTTCCGCGGGCAGGCGATGTTCAGGCGGATGAAATCCCGGCCGGCCTCGCCGTATATCGCCCCGGGGTTTATGCGCAGTTTCGCCTCTTCGAGCAGCTTCGTCTCCAGCTCGTCGGACGTAAGCCCAGATGCCCGGCAGTCGACCCACACCAGATATGTTCCCTCCAGCGGCAGCACCGGGTACTGCGGCAGGTTGCGGTCGAAATACTCCCGCAGGAAGCGGTAGTTGTCGTGCAGGTATTCGTTGAGCGCATCGAGCCATTCGGCGCCTTCGTCGTAGGCTGCGATCAGCGCTTCGATGGCGAAGGGGCCGATCTCCCCGGTTTCGTTGATCTGGAGCGAGTGCCCGATCCTTGCCCTCAGGGCCGCATCCGCCGCGAAGATGTTGGCGACCTGCAACCCCGCGAGGTTGAATGCCTTGCTCGGCGAAGTGCAGGTCACCGAGCTGCGTTCGAACTCCTCGCAGAGCGAGGCGAACGGCGTATAGCTAAATCCCGGCATCACCAGCTCGCAGTGTATCTCGTCGGCCACGACCACGACGTCGTGGCGCAGGCACAGCTCCCCGATGCGGTGCAGCTCCGCGGGCGTCCAGACCCGTCCGGCAGGGTTGTGCGGGTTGCATAGCAGCATCAGCTTCACGGCCGGGTCGGCGGCTTTACGCTCCAGGTCGCCGAAGTCGATCGTGTAGGTGTTGTCGCGGTATACCAGCGGGCTTTCGGCCGCCTGGCATCCGCTGTTGTGGATCGAGGTGAAGAAATGGTTGTAGACCGGCGTCTGGATCAGGACTTTGTCGCCCGGTTGCGTCAGGGCCTTGATGACGGCCGACAGGGCGGGGATGACGCCTGTCGTATGGAGCACCCATTCCGGCCGTATCTGCCAGCCGTGGCGGCGGCGGAACCACCCCGTAATCGCGTCGTAGTAGGCTTTCGGAGCCGTCGCATACCCGAAAATGTCGTGTTGCACCCGCCGCTTCAAGGCGGCTGCGACAGCGGGTGCCGTACGGAAGTCCATGTCGGCCACCCACATGGGCAGCACCTCGGGATCGGTATCCATATCCCATTTGATCGCGTTCGTCCCGCGGCGCGGGACTATTTCATCGAAATCGTATTTCATGCGGAATTGTATTTGCTCATTTATAAATACGTCGGAGCCTCCCCGAAAGTTTCATTCCGGAGTCCGGTTTTGCACGGCAGGCAGGCAGGCTGCCGGCTTGCCCTCGCGTTCCGGCAGCGTACCTTTATGCTCGCCGATGTATCCTTATCTGCCTTGCCCTATCCGTACCGCCATGCGATGCGGGGAAACGAAAAACGAGGCAGTCGTAAACTGCCTCGTTTCCTGTTTCTTGCCTCCGGGGATTTTCCCTTCGGTTTGCTGGCGGTGCGTAGGGGACTCGAACCCCTGACCCCGTGCGTGACAGGCACGTATTCTAACCAGCTGAACTAACGCACCGTTTTGGTATTGCGAGTGCAAAGATACTATATTTTCTAAAACCTGCAAATAATTCCGTGATATTTTTTTTGCCGTTTGCCTGCCGTGTCCGGCTGTGCCGCCGCCGGATACGTGCCTCCCGGCAGGTGTGCTGTTCCCTGCCCCCTCCGGCCTGTCCGCTGCTTCCCCGCCTCCCGCCGGGGATGTGGATGGATTCTCCGGGGCCGGCGGATGTTTTTCCTTTCCGGGGTCGCCGGGCGGATTCTCCGGAGCATCCTATTGTTTTCCTTTCCCGGAACCGTAGGGTAGGTGTCCTTGGGGACTTTCTTTCCGGCGTGAGCCCTCCCCCCCCCTTGTTCCGGCAGGCGTACCCCCTCCCTTATGCTCGTCGACGTACCCTTATCTGCCTTGCCTTTCCCCGTCCGCACTGCCATGCGATGCGGGGAAACGAAAAACGAGGCAGTCGTAAACTGCCTCGTTTCCTGTTTCTTGCCTCCGGGGATTTTCCCTTCGGTTTGCTGGCGGTGCGTAGGGGACTCGAACCCCTGACCCCGTGCGTGACAGGCACGTATTCTAACCAGCTGAACTAACGCACCGTTTGGTTTATTGCGAGTGCAAAGATAGTGTAATTTTTCAAAACGGCAAACGCTTTTACGGCTTTTTGAAGAAAGAAAATTGTACGCTTCCGTAACTCCTTAATTGCCAGAACTCCTCGCAGGCCGAGAAATCCATTTTTTTCGAGTGTTCGAAGATGAAAATCCCCTCCGGGCGCAGCAGGTTGCCCTCCAGCACCAGTTTCACCACCTGTTCGCTGCCCTCCAGGTCGTAGGGGGCGTCCGAAAAAATCACGTCGAACTGCTTGGTGCAGCTCTTCAGGTAGAGGAACGCATTGGCCTTCACGGGATAGAGGTTGCCGATGCCGAGCTGTGCCGCCGTCTGCCGGATAAAGTTGTAATGCACCGGGTTGATCTCCACCGATGTGACGCTCCGTGCTCCGCGCGAGGCGAACTCGTAGCTTATCGACCCCGTCCCGGCAAAGAGGTCGAGCACGTCGCACTGCTCGAAATCCACCAGGTTGCCCAGTACGTTGAACAGGTTTTCCTTGGCGAAATCGGTCGTCGGGCGTGCCCGCAGGTTGCGCGGCGGGTTGATGGCCCGCCCCTTGTATTTTCCGCTGACTATTCGCATACGATCCGTTTGAAATAACCTTTCAGCAACTTGCCGCACGCCTTGGCGTCGTCACCGGAAATCCTGAGTTCGCAGCTTTTGAGCGTGAACTCCTTTTCGAGCCGTTCCGTGAAGTAGCATACGTCCGCCGTGTCCGGTGCGGGGATCACCCCCGCGAAGCGGAGGATGCCGTCGTACACCTTAATATATAGGAGCCCCGCCGTGCGGTATGCCCATACGGTCGGTGTTCCGGCCTGCACCTCCCGGAGCAGTGGGGTGGTGTAGCGGATGCGGTCTCCCAGCTTCTCCTCCGCCTGCCGCAACGCCTCCCGGTGCGCAGCCATCACGGCGACGATGCCCTGCACGGGGAGGCTGCATACGGCGCGCTCTTCCGCGGCGGGAGCCGTGCCGTTTGCCGCGAGCAGCGTCCCGGCGTCCCCGGTGCCGAGCACCTCCTCCGGGACGAGCATCGTCCGTGCCGTCAGCAGCTCCGCCTCCACGGGTTCCTCCCCCGGGAATTCCCCGTCGAGGCCGTGCGCCGAAAAAGAGTGTCCATCCAACGTAAGCTGAATGGACACCTTATTTGTAGCTTGCGGAGTGTTACTCCCAGTTACCTGCTTCATTGTTACCAGCTTCCATTGAACCGAACTTGACGCCGGGGTAGCGGTTGAAATTGTTCATCTCGTCGTCGATCAGGTTGATGATCTCCTGGCGGTAAGCCACCGTGTCGAGGAACATCTTGTAGGGTGCGCGGCACTCCACGATCGGGATCACGACCTTCGACTCGGTAGTGATGATGCCTGCCTCCATGATGTACTGGGCCTTGTCATCGGTGCCGGGGATGTAACGCAACTGCTCTACGTCCTGTTTCGAAAGGCGCTTGGGCGAGAAGATCGTGTCGATCACGGCGATCTTGAACTTCTCGACGTTCTTTTTGCCCATCTTCTTCAGCTGTGCCATGGCTACGGAGTCATCCTCGTCGACGATCTTGCGCTCGAGTTCGAGCGTATCCTGCAGGATGAAATTCGTCAGCGTGTCGAAACTGCCCGTGAAACGCTGGTACTTCGACTTGAATGCGCGCTGTGCCGTACGGATGTCCTTGATGCGGTCGATGACCTGGGCTTTCTTGGCCTTCAACTCGTCATCGAACTTGATCGGGGTCGAGATCTGGTCGTAGATAACGTAGACCAGCGCCACGATAGCTACAGCAAGAATGATTTGAGCGATTTTTTTCATTTTTTAAGCTAATCTAATATTTGTTTGTAATTTTGTACAAAATATAACACACGCATGTTCAGCACACGTATTGCGACCCAAATTTACGCTAAAATTTGTTTTGAAACAACTCTTGGGCAAAAAAAAATCATAGAAAAATTGTCCGAATACCTTGCAGGTGACGATTTTTCGCGGATTTTCGTGCTGAACGGGTATGCCGGCACGGGCAAAACGACGCTGATAGCGGCACTCGTGGGGGCGCTTAAGGATTTGAATATCAAACCCATCCTGCTCGCCCCGACGGGCCGTGCGGCCAAAGTCCTCGCCCAATACGCTCAGGAAAAGGCTTTTACCATCCACAAGCGGATATACCGACAGCGCACCAATGCCGATTACGAATCGAAATATTCGCTCAACTTCAATGCCGAGAAGGGGGCGGTATTCATCGTCGACGAGGCCTCGATGCTCTCCGACAGCCCGGGCGGCGGGGCGCTTTTCGGCTCCGGGTCGCTGCTCGAAGACCTCGTGCAATACGTCCGCAGCGGCCGTGACTGCCGCCTGGTGCTCGTCGGCGACAGCGCCCAGCTGCCGCCCGTCGGGGCCGATTGCAGCCCGGCGCTCGACGCCGCGTCGCTCGCCCGTTTCGGCGATGTCGAGTACGCCACGATGGACGACGTGGTGCGCCAGGAGGCCGAGTCGGGGATCCTTTTCAATGCCACGCTCGTGCGGTGCATGCTCGAGAACGGCATCCACGAAATCCCCCATTTCGAAATGGGCTTCCCCGACATCGAGGCGGTCGAAGGCGGGGAGTTCCTCGATAAGCTGCAGGATTGTTACGCCAGGTACGGCCGCGACGAAACCATCGTCATCACCCGTTCGAACAAGCGTGCCAACCGTTACAACGAGGGCATCCGCCGCAACGTGCTCTATGCCGAGGAGGAGATCGAGAGTAACGACATGCTGATGGTCGTGAAGAACAACTATTATTATACCGGGCACACCGAAAACTGCCCGATGCACTTTATCGCCAACGGCGACATCGCGCGGCTCAAACGGCTGCGGCGCTACGAGGATTTCTACGGTTTCCGTTTCGCCGACGTCGTGCTCGAATTCCCCGACTACGAAGATACGGAGATCGAATGCAGGATACTGCTCGACACGATCGCCTCGGAATCCCCGGCGCTGACCCGCGAGGAGTCCTCGCGCCTTTTCTACGAGGTCGAGAAGGACTACCTCGACGTCAAAAGTAAAATCAAGCGCTTCAAGGAGATCCGCGAGAACCCGCATTTCAACGCGCTCCAGGTGAAATTCTCCTATGCCGTGACGTGCCATAAGGCCCAGGGCGGGCAGTGGAAGGCCGTTTTCGTCGACCGCTGCCTGTTCGGCGACGAGCCCATGACGCGCGACATGCTCCGCTGGCTCTACACGGCGCTGACGCGCGCCACCGATAAACTGTACCTCGTAAATTTCGACAAGAAGTTCTATGAATAGCGAACTGCATCCCCTCGAACCTTTCCTGCCGGCCAATGCCCGGGTGCTGATGCTGGGCAGTTTCCCGCCCAAGCGCATCCGCTGGTCGATGGATTTCTTCTACCCGAACCTGCAAAACGACATGTGGCGGATCGTGGGCTACCTGGCCACGGGCGACAAGTCGCATTTCCTGATGCCCGGCGGCCGGAAATTCGACAAGGAACGCATCGAGGCCTTCTGCCGCTGCCGCGGGATCGCACTCTACGACACGTCGGTCGAAGTCATCCGGCTGAAAGACAATGCGTCGGATAATTTTCTTCAAGTCGTGCGCGAGGTGGATCTCGCCTCCCTGCTGGCGCGTATCCCTGCCTGCCGCACCCTCGTCACCACCGGCCAGAAAGCCACCGATACGCTGCGTGCGATCACGGGGTGCGGCGAACCGGCCGTAGGCCAGTGCGTCGGGTTCGAATATGCCGGGCGGGACATGCGGCTGTGGCGTATGCCCTCCTCGTCGCGGGCCTATCCGCGGCCTGTGGAGTGGAAGGCCGAATTTTACCGAAAAGTATTCGAAATAAATGAAATTCTGTAAAATAGAGTATCTTTGCGTAGCAAAAAAAACAAAAATAATTTCCATTCCCGGCTTGGTTTGAGAACCAAATTCTGTTATCTTTGTATGGAAATTACATACAATTTTTTATTGTGAACGCAGAGAAAAAAATAGACAAAAAATATGTCGAGACACCGCTGATGAAGCAATATTATTCGATCAAGGCGGTGCATCCCGATGCCATCCTGCTCTTCCGGGTAGGGGATTTTTACGAAACCTTCGGCGAGGACGCGATCAAGGCCAGCGGCATACTCGGCATTACGCTCACGCGGCGGGCCAACGGTTCGGCAACCTACGTCGAACTGGCGGGGTTCCCCTACCATGCCATCGACACCTACCTGCCCAAGCTGGTGCGGGCGGGCGAGCGCGTAGCCATCTGCGAGCAGCTGGAAGACCCCAAGCAGGTGCGGGGGCTGGTCAAGCGCGGTGTCATCGAACTGGTCACCCCGGGCATCGTGCTGGGCGACAATATCCTGGCCAACAAGGAAAACGCCTTCCTCGCTTCGGTCTACTTCGGCCGGCAGACGACCGGTGTGGCGTTCCTCGACATTTCGACGGGCGAGTTCTACGTGGCCGAAGGCTCCGACAACTACGTCGACAAGCTCATTTCGAACCTCGCACCCAAGGAGATCATCTACCAGCGCGGTTACGAAGACCGCTTCTCCGCCGCTTTCGGGTCGAAGCATTACACCTACCGGCTCGACGAATGGGTCTTCTCGGAGGAGGTCAACCGTGAAAAACTCTGCAAGCAGTTCACGACCACGTCGCTCAAGGGTTTCGGCGTCGACCATTTCACCAGCGGCATATCCGCCGCCGGCGCCATCCTCTACTACCTCGAATTCACCGAGCACCGCGACATCGCCCATATCCGTTCGATTTCGCGTATCGACCAGGACGACTACGTGTGGGTCGACAAATTCACGATCCGCAACCTCGAACTGTTCTCGTCGAACGGGGGACGCGAGAAGTGCAGCTTCGCCGATGTCATCGACCGCACGCTCACCCCCATGGGCGGCCGCCTGCTCAAACGGTGGATCGCCATGCCCGTCAAGGATACCGTGCAGATCAACGAACGGCTGGACGTAGTCGGGCATTTCATCGAGGATGCCGACCTGGCCGACACCGTGCGCGAGCAGGTGGCGCTGGTGGGCGACATGGAGCGTATTGCGTCGCGTATCGCCGCGGCGCGGGTGACGCCCCGGGAACTGGTGCAGCTCAAGAATTCGCTCTTTGCGGTTGAATTGCTCAAGGCGGCGCTCGAATCCACGGACGATGACCGTCTGCATGCGCTGGCGGCGCAGATCGACCTGATGACCGACGTGCGCGACCGCATCGCACGAGAGATATACCCCGATCCGCTCAACAACCAGATCCAGAAGGGCGGCGTTATCGCCGACGGCGTGGATCCCGAGCTGGACGACCTGCGCCGCATCGCGCTCCACGGCAAGGATTACCTGGCACGCATCCAGCAGCGCGAGAGCGAGACGACGGGCATCCCGTCGCTCAAGATCAGCTACAACAACGTCTTCGGCTACTATATCGAAGTGCGCAACGCCCATAAGGACAAGGTGCCCCAGACCTGGATCCGCAAGCAGACCCTCGCCAATGCCGAACGCTACATCACCGAGGAGCTGAAGGAATACGAGGAGAAGATCCTCGGCGCCGAGGAGAAGATGCTGGTGATCGAACAGCGCATCTATGCCGACATCATCGCCTGCATCAGCCGTTCGCTCGCCGTGCTGCTGCGCGACGCCGCCGTCGTGGCGCGTGTCGATTGCCTGCAATCCTTCGCCCGCATCGCCTGCGAACGCCGCTATGTCCGTCCCGTGCTCGACGACGGCAAGCGCATCGACATCCGCCAGGGACGCCATCCCGTCATCGAGACGCTCATGCCCGTAGGGGAGGAGTATATCCCCAACGACGTGTTGCTCGACGACAAGGAACAGCAGATCATGATGATCACCGGTCCCAACATGTCGGGTAAGTCGGCTCTGCTGCGGCAGACGGCGCTCATCATCCTGATGGCGCAGATGGGATCCTTCGTCCCCGCCAAATCGGCGCATATCGGTGTGGTGGACAAAATATTCACGCGCGTCGGGGCGTCGGACAACATCTCGCAGGGCGAATCGACCTTCATGGTCGAGATGCTCGAATCGGCCAGCATCCTCAATAACATCTCCGACCGCAGCATCGTCCTGCTGGACGAAATCGGCCGCGGCACGAGTACCTACGACGGTATTTCCATTGCCTGGGCGATGGTCGAGTACCTGCACAACCACCCGACGGCGCACGCCAAGACGCTCTTCGCCACACACTACCACGAGCTGAACGAAATGGAGCAGATGTGCCCCCGCGTGAAGAACTACCATGTGAGCGTCAAGGAGCTGGGCAACCAGATCGTCTTCCTGCGCAAGCTCGAACGCGGCGGTACGGAGCACTCGTTCGGTATCCACGTAGCTCGCATGGCCGGCATGCCGATGTCGGTGGTGTCGCGTGCCGACGAGATCCTGCGCAACCTCGAACTCGTCTACGGCAATAACGAGATCGTACCGAGCCGCAGCCTCAAAAGCCGCGGCAAGAAACCGTCGCCGTCGGTCAGGGAGGCTGCCGAGGCCGGTGCCCCGCAGAACATGCAGTTGTCGATGTTCCAGCTGGACGATCCGGTGCTGGTGCAGATCCGCGACCAGATCAAGGGGCTGGATATCAATTCGCTGACACCTATCGAAGCACTCAACAAACTCAATGAAATCAAAAAGATAACCGGTATATGATAAAGTGGCGCTTGAAGTAGTGTCTGGAAGAGCCGTCCGGTGAAAAAACCGAGTGTTAACCTATTATTAAAATTGATTTTTATGCGACTGTTCCGACCTTTTGTTCTTGCGGCATTGACAGGCCTGATTTTGGCAGGATGTTCGAAAAAGAAATCCGAAACGCCCCCCCCCTTGCTTTCATTGAATCCTGCTGAGACGAGGTTTTTTTCCACCTCCGGAACCTATTCTTTCGAGGTGGAGACCAATCAGAAATCCTGGGAGGTGCGGAGCGACCAGGAGTGGTGTGCCGTGACGCCGGATTATGCCGGCGGCAGCTTTTCCGTCGAATTGAGCGGGGCCCCAGCCCCTGCGCACGCCGCCGTGGCGGTTCAGGCCGGAGCGGCCGCTCCGGTGACGATAGACTTCGCCAGCTTGCAGGATTTCGACAAAAATAGCCAGCTTTCGTATCCGCCCAGAGAAGAGTCTTATGCGCTGATTGTCGCCGCCTCGTCGGGCTGGGAGAACTACCGCCATCAGGCCGGGGCGTATCTCATGTATCAGATGCTGAAAAGCAACGGCCTGGACGACGACCATATCCTGCTCGTTTCCGAGGACGACATCGCCCGTCATTCGATAAACCCGACACCGGGGCGCATCCTGCCGCCGGAGGGGGAGGGGAATCTGTATGAAAACGTGATAGTGGATTATAAACTCTCGGAAGTCGGACTCTCCGGGTTGTTGGAAACCCTGACCACGGGAACTTCATTTCGGCCGGGTGTGTATGACAACCTGTTCGTCTATTGGGCGGGCAGGGGTACTCCGGAAGGGCCGAAGTGGCTCGATGAGACGCTTCACGCTTTCGAAGTGGCTGACTTTTTCAAGGCATTGAGTGCGCGACAAACTTTCCGGAAGCTCCTGCTCGTACTGGAAACCGATTACGGCGGGGTTGTGGGCAGGGCCTGCGAGGAGACGAAGATTCCGGGAATGCTCTGCTTTGCGGCTGCCGACGGTGAGACCTCCAAAGGCGGCATCCGAACCGATGCAGGCGGGAAAATACCTCTCTCCAACAGTTTTACGGACACATTTTATGAACTGGTTTCCTCGCCGGCGTCAATTTCAATATATGAACTGTATCGTGATATTTGCCGTACCATGCCTTACTATACGAATGTCGGCGTCTACAATGCCAACAATTTCGGCAATTTGTATACTGGAGCCATCTCTGAATTTTTGAATCCCTGACGGGGGCCGTGGTTATGACCTGCGGCCGGCCGCTCCGTTCCGGCATGTGGTCTGCGAACAGACCGTCGGGCAGATAAAACGAGTCCCGGATCTCTTTTCGAGAGATCCGGGACTCGCTCATTCGGACGGGTTGCGCCTCCTATTTGTTGCTCTGGATCAGAGAACTGATGTTCTGGATCAGCATCGCTACGGCCACCGAGTTGAAACCGCCCTCGGGGATGATGACATCGGCATAACGCTTCGAGGGTTCGACGAACTCGTCGTGCATGGGCTTCACGGTCGAGGTGTACTGCGTGATGACCGACTGCATCGTACGCCCGCGCTCGCAGACGTCGCGCAGGATACGGCGCGCCAGGCGTATGTCGGCGTCCGTGTCCACATAGACCTTGATGTCCATCATGTCGCGCAGCTCCTTGTTTTCGAAGATCAGGATGCCGTCGACGATGATTACCTTCGAAGGCTTCACGCACACGGTTTCCGCCGTACGGTCGTGGTCGACGAACGAGTAGACCGGGTGCTCGATGGGGACGTTGTCCTTCAGCGCCTTGATGTGGTCGACCAGCATCTGCGTGTCGAACGCCTGCGGATGGTCGTAATTGAGTTTCGTGCGTTCCTCGTAGGTCAGCTCGGGGTGCGCCTTGTAATAGTAGTCGTGGCAGAGCGTCACGACGTCGTCGCCTACGAAGGCCTCTTGCAGGCGTTTGACGAGCGTGGACTTTCCCGAGCCGGTTCCCCCGGCGACTCCGATTACGGTAACATTCATAGTTTCAGTTGGTAATATCGGTTATATAAAGAAAAGGATCGCTCCTTTCGCAAGGGCAATCCTTTTCCTTTCCATTATGCGTCGATATTTGCGTAATGCGCGTTTTTCTCGATGAATTCGCGTCGGGGCGGCACTTCGTCGCCCATCAGCATCGAGAAGATGCGGTCTGCCTCGGCGGCGTTTTCGATGTTCACCTGGCGCAGGATGCGCGTGTCGGGGTTCATCGTCGTTTCCCACAACTGGTGGGCGTTCATCTCACCGAGACCTTTGTAACGCTGCACGTGCGCCCCCTTGCCGAATTCGGCGGTGATGGTGTCGCGTTCCTTCTCCGTCCAGCAATAGCGCTCCTGCTTGCCTTTCTTCACGAGGTAGAGGGGCGGGGTGGCGATGTAGACGTGGCCGTTCTCGATCAGCTCCTTCATCTTGCGGAAGAAGAACGTCAGCATCAGCGTCGCGATGTGGCTGCCGTCGACGTCGGCATCGGTCATGATGATGATCTTGTCGTAGCGGAGTTTCTCCAGGTTGAGCGCCTTGCTGTCCTCCTCGGTGCCGATCGTCACGCCCAGCGCCGTGAACATGTTCTTGATCTCCTCGTTCTCCCACATGCGGTGCTCCTGTGCCTTTTCGATGTTCAGGATCTTACCGCGCAGCGGCATGATGGCCTGGAAATTACGGTCGCGGCCCGATTTGGCCGTGCCGCCTGCCGAGTCACCCTCGACGAAGAAGATTTCGGCGATCGAACGGTCGCGGCTCGAGCAGTCGGCCAGTTTGCCGGGGAGCCCGGCTCCCGAAAGCACGGTCTTGCGCTGCACCATCTCACGGGCGTGGCGTGCCGCATGGCGTGCCGTTGCGGCCAGGATGACTTTCGAAACGATGGCCTTGGCATCCTTGGGGTTCTCCTCCAGATAGTGCCCCAGGGCGGCGGACATCGCCTGATCTACGGCAGCCGAGACCTCGTCGTTGCCCAGCTTGGTCTTGGTCTGGCCCTCGAACTGCGGTTCCTGCACCTTCACCGAAACCACGGCCGTGAGGCCCTCGCGGAAGTCGTCGCCGTTGATGTCGAACTTCAGCTTGGCGAGCATGCCCGAATCCTCGGCGTATTTCTTGAGCGTGCGGGTCAGCGCGCGGCGGAAGCCCGTCAGGTGCGTACCGCCCTCGATGGTGTTGATGTTATTAACATAGGAGTGCACGTTCTCCGAGAACGAGTCGTTGTACTGCATGGCCACCTCGACCGGGACGCCGTTCCTTTCGGTGTCGAGGTAGATGATCTGGTCGATGATCGGCGTGCCGCGCGTGGCGTCGAGGTACTGGACGAACTCCTTGAGGCCCTCTTCCGAATAGAAGTGGTCTTCGCGGGTCTTGCCTTCGTCGTCCTTGCGCTTGTCGTAGAGGTTCAGGCGGATGCCCTTGTTCAGGAATGCCAGTTCGCGCAGGCGGTTGGCCAGGATGTCGTATTTGTATTCCGTCGTGAGCGTGAAGATGCTCTCGTCGGGTTTGAACGTGATGGTGGTGCCGCGGTCGGAGCATTCGCCGATGACCTCGACCTGCGACGTGGGGGCGCCCTTGCTGTACGTCTGGCGGTATACCTTGCCGTCGCGGCTGCGGATCTCGGCGATCAGCAGTGTCGAAAGCGCGTTCACGCACGATACGCCCACGCCGTGCAGGCCGCCCGAAACCTTGTAGCTGCCTTTGTCGAACTTACCGCCCGCATGGAGCACCGTAAGCACGACTTCGAGTGCCGATTTGCCCTCCTTTTCGTGGTAGTCGGTCGGGATGCCGCGGCCGTTGTCGCGTACGGTGATGGAGTTGTCCTCGTTGATCGTCACGTCGATGTCGGTGCAATAGCCCGCCAGCGCCTCGTCGATCGAGTTGTCGACCACCTCGTAGACCAGATGGTGCAGACCCTTCTCACCTATGTCGCCGATATACATGGCGGGGCGCTTGCGCACCGCCTCAAGCCCTTCGAGAACCTGGATATTCGAAGCGGAATATTCTTCTTCTTGCTTTTTTACGTTTTCTAATTCGGTACTCATCTGTCGTCTTTAAAATATCGTACAAATATACGAAATATATCCCGAATAAACAATAGCCGCATGGCTTCCGCCAGACGATTTTTTGCATTTGCAGGACGTTTCGGAGGGCGTTGCGCCCGCATCGGGCAGGACGTGCCGCAACATCCCCCGGACGGGGCTGGGGCGTGCGGGATTCGCGGTCTGCTACCCGAGTTCCGCCTTGAGGTCGACCTCGCGGATATGGCCCTGCGCAAAGAGGATGGCGCGCGCAGGGTAGTTCTCGATCAGGGCGGTGTTGTGCGTGGACATGACCACGGCACAGCCGCGGCCGGCGATCTCCTGGAAAAGCTGCATGATGCCTTCGGCCGTCACGGGGTCGAGGTTGCCTGTCGGTTCGTCGGCCAGCAGCACCTGCGGGTTGTTCAGGATCGCGCGGGCGATGACCAGCCGCTGCTGCTCGCCCCCCGAGAGTTCGAACGGCATTTTATAGCTTTTGGCCCCGAGGTCTACGAGCTTGAGCACCTGGTCGATCCGCTCCCGGATCTCGTCTTCGCGCTTCCATCCCGTGGCTTTCATCACGTAATAGAGGTTCATGAAGACGTTGCGGTCGGTGAGCAGCTGGTAGTCCTGGAATACGATGCCGATCCGGCGGCGGAGGTGGGGGATGTCGCGGCGCCTGAGCCTGCGCAGGTCATAGCCTGCCACCCGCCCTTCGCCGGTGAGCAGCTGCACCTCGGCGTACAGGGTTTTGAGCAGGGTGCTCTTGCCGCTGCCGACGCGCCCGATCAGGTAAACGAATTCGCCCGGAGCCACGCACAGGTTCACATCCGACAGCACCATCTCGCCCCGGCGCATCAGCTTCTCGGCCGAGGTGCTGCCGAACGGGTTGTCCGCATGGTAGATGGCTGCGTTTTTCAGCCTTACGACATATTTTTCGCTCATAGGTTCTGGTCGCTGGAATTATTTTTCAAAGATAGTCAAAATATCCGTACGGGGATGCCGTCCGGGAGAAAAAAACGCCGTAAACCGTCCCGGGACGACGGTTCCGATGCTTTCCGGCCGGAAGTATATAACAAAAAAGCCCTTTCGGCTGAATGAAAACAACCGTATAATTTGCATTTCCGCCCGAGGGTGATTAAATTTGCACAACGGGCCGTGACGCCTCGGCCTGACAGTAAGCAAAAAATCTTTGAATGAAAGAAAACGAGATCCTGCGGGAGATTATGCGGGATGCCAAAATCGGTTGGTGGCAAGCCGACCGTAACCGCCGCGTGTTCCATATTTCGGAAGGGCTCCGCGACCTGCTGGGAGTTTGCTCGTGCGAAGTGACCTACGAAGAGTTCGGGAAGATGATAACTCCGGCCTACCGGGAATACGCCCTCGCCTCGATCGGGGTGCGGGGCGGCGCCGAACGCCTCTATCCGCTGCAAGGGGCGGAGGGAGAGATATGGTGCTACTGGAAACTGTTGCGCGAAGAGGTCGCCGACGACGGGGGAATGCTGCTGACGGGCTATTTCCGGGTGGTCGACCCGCCGTCCGAAGTGGTGAATTCGCAGGAAAAGCAACGCATCAATGACCTGCTGTTCCGGCTGAACAGCATTTCGCAGACGCTGCTTTCGCTGCTCAAGGTCGACGACCTGGATGCCGTGGTGAACAAAATCCTGGCCGACGTGCTGACCATGTTCGATGGCGGCAGGGCCTATATCATCGAATCCGACCCCGAACACCGCTTATATAATTGCACCTACGAAGTCACGGCCGAGAACGTCACCGGGGAGCAGGAGCTGGTAAGCGGCATTTCGATGGACGAGGTGCCCTGGTGGACGCAGCGCATCGCCAACGGCCAGCCCGTAATCATCTCTTCGCTCGACGAATTGCCCGACGAGGCTTTCCGCGAGCGCGAAGTGCTGGCCATGCAGGACATCAAGTCGCTGATCGCCGTGCCGCTCCTCTCGCGGGACAAGGTCTGGGGGTATGCCGGCATCGACATCGTGAACAGGCCCCGGATATGGACGGGTGAAGATTACCAGTGGTTTTCGTCGCTGATCAACATCATCAGCCTCTGCATCGAATTGCAGCGCTCCGAGCGCGAGGCGCAGTCCGAACGCAAATACCTCCAGAGCCTCTACCACCACATGCCCCTGGGGTATGCCCAGCTGCGGGTCATCCGGGACAGGCAGGGGAAACCCGTCGACCTGCTGGTGCTGGATACCAACTACACCGCCGACAAGATCATGGGTGCCAGGCGCGAAACCTATATCGGCAGGCGTATTTCCGAACTGGGGCTGGATATGGAGCAATATCTGGAAACCTTTGCGGAGGTGCTTCGCAGCAACGGCTTCATCGAGCGCGACTCCTTTTACGAGATCTCGAAACGCTGGATACACTCCATCCTCTATACGACCCGGCCCGACGAGGTGATCAGCCTCTTTTCCGATACTACCGAAATGCGCAATGCCCACGAGGCGCTGTTCAACAGCGAAAAAATGCTGCGCAATATTTTCGACAACGTTCAGGTCGGGGTGGAACTTTATGACAAAGAGGGCTATCTGGTCGACATCAACACCAAAGACCTCGACATCTTCGGCATCGAGGCGAAGGAGGATGTGCTGGGGGTCAATTTCTTCGAGAACCCGATCGTGCCCGGGGAGATCGCCCGCAACGTGCGCAACGGGCTGGAGCAGAGTTTCAGGCTCGATTACCCCTTCGACCGGCTGGGCGGCTATTATCCCTCCCGCAAAAAGGGCAGCGTGCAGATATATACGAAGGTGACCATGCTGTACGGCATGTCCGGCGAACTGGTCAATTTCCTGGTGCTCAATATCGACAATACCGAGATCAACGAAGCCCACAACCGGCTGGAGGAGTTCGAAAGCTCCTTCTCGCTGGTGAGCCGCTTCGGCAAGGTGGGGTATGCCCGCTTCGACCTGGTGACCCGCGACGGGTATGCCGTGCCGCAATGGTACCACAACCTGGGCGAGGAGAGCGATACCCCCATGACGCAGGTGATCGGCATCTACAACCACGTCAACCCCGAAGACCGCGAGGCTGTATTCCGGGAGATCGGGCGGGTCAAGGCCAACGAGTCGAACGGCTTCACGCTCGACCTGCGGGTCGGGCTCCGCGACGGCAAGAACGGGTGGACGCGCGTCAACGTGGTGCGCAACCCGCTGAATACCGACCCCTCGAAGATCGAGATGGTATGCGTCAATTTCGATGTCACGGAACTCAAGCAGACGGAGAAAAGCCTGATCGAAGCCAAGAACAAGGCCGAGGTCAGCGACCGCCTGAAATCGGCCTTCCTGGCTAATATGAGCCACGAGATACGTACGCCGCTCAATGCCATCGTGGGGTTCTCGAACCTGCTGGCCGAAACCGACGAAATCGGCGAGCGCCGCGAGTACATGCAGGTCGTCGAGGAAAACAACGACCTGCTGCTCAAATTGATATCCGACATCCTCGACCTTTCGAAGATCGAGGCCGGGACGTTCGAATTCAATTACGGCATGGTCGACGTCAACCGCATGTGCGAGGAGGCGGTGCGTTCGCTGCGCCTCAAGGTGCAGGACAGGCCCGTCGAATTGCTTTTCGGCGACCATGAGGAGCAATGCCGCATCGTCGGGGACAAGAACCGGCTGATGCAGGTCATCACCAATTTTATCAACAATGCGGTGAAATTCACCGAGCAAGGCTCCATCACGCTGGGCTACCGCCGGGAGGCCGGGGACTTGCTGTTCTACGTCGAGGATACGGGAAAAGGCATCTCCGAAGAGCATCTGCGCACTGTTTTCGACCGTTTCGTCAAACTCAACAGCTTTGCGCAGGGCACCGGGCTGGGGCTTTCGATCTCGAAGAGCATCGTCGAGCAGATGGGCGGGCATATCGGCGTCGAGTCGGAGGAAGGCCGGGGCTCCCGCTTCTGGTTCACCATACCTGCCGTGGCATGCAATGCCGGGCCGGACGACGAACTGTCCGTTGTGGCTGAGGCTCCGCATCCCGTGTCCCGTCAGGACGGGAAACTCCCGTTGCTGCTCGTGGCCGAGGATACCGACAGCAATTTCCTGCTGGTGTCGCTGATGTTCCGCAAGGAGTTCGACATCGTGCGGGCCGTCAATGGCGAAGAAGCGGTGCGGATATGCCGGGAAATGAACCCTGCGGCCATCCTGATGGACATCAAGATGCCCGTGATGGACGGGTTCGAGGCTACGCGGCAGATCCGCAGGTTCGATCCCGCCGTGCCGATCGTCGCGGTCACGGCATTCGCCTACGACCGCGACCGGCAGAAAGCCCTCGCCGCCGGAGCCAACGAATACGTCGCCAAGCCGCTGAGCGGGGAGCATATCCGCCGCGTATTGGGGACATTGCTGGCAGGGGTGTAACCGCGCCGCGCGTTACGGGCTTCGCCGGCCGGGAAGTATCCGCCGTTTTCGGGGAGTTCGCCCGCCGGGAAACAATGGCGCAGCATAGCCCTCCCCGCAGGGAAACGTCTGCGGGCGGGATTGCCCAGTGCCTCTCCCGCAGCCGCCTGCCGATGGGGCGTGCCTCGTTGCCGCACCCCTTCCGGGAGACGTCGCGGTGATTTTCGACGGCTGTATCCGATAGGGTAATATCCTGTTGCAGCACTCCTCACGGTAATCATTCTGGTGCCCCTCGACGGTCGTGCCGATATGGTAAGGTTCCCGCTGCTGCACGCCCGCCGGGGGATTGTTGCGGCTCTCCGACGGCTGCAGCCGGTATGGCCGCGTCCGTTCCTGCCCTGTTTCCGGAAAATCTGCACCTTCCCGACGCTATTTCCTGCCGGAGGGTCGATATTTGAAAAAAAAGTATTATTTTTGCACTGTTTTCATGAGGCTTTGCCCCGCGAAATTCTGGGGGTGCCCGGTTTTGACAGCAGGCAGAGTTTGATTGTAAGCACGCCGAGCGCTGTGTGGCGGCTCGTAAATCCCGACGCTCAAGATTCAAATGGCAATAACAGCTATGCACTCGCTGCATAATTTTCAAGGAAAATTAGCTTAATCGCCGGGCCCAAGGCGGCTTGGCGACGAGTATCCCGGAGAGTGGTTCCGCCCTTTAACCGCTTTCCATATGGGGTATCATCAATTCAGGGATAGTGCATCGGAGCGTCCCGGCCGGTGTGCGAAATTCAGGGACTGGGACTCGGGTTCGGTTGCCGCCTGCCAGACCCGGGTAGAAGGATCAAACGGCGGCTAAGCGTGTAGAAAGCTTTCGGGTTCCCTGTTTGGACGCGGGTTCGACTCCCGCCACCTCCACGAATGTAAAACGCATCTGGTTTATTATTAACCAGATGCGTTTTCTTGTTGTATTATATCCTTTATTGCTTGCAGAACGGATGTCGGCGCAGCGGCCCTTCGCAATTCGTGGCGGACACTTTTATGCGACTCAAAACGTGGTTTCGGTCGTATGCCCTGCGGCCTTGTGGTGGCGATGGCCGGAATCCGGTCTGGCAGGCGTTCGTCGCCAAGAGCCGTCAGGGAATCCGGAAGAGCTTGCCTTCGGCGAAGGTAATCCACAGCGACCCGTCGGGGGCCTGCCGGAAATCGTTTCCTGCCGAATTGCAGCATTTCACACTCCACAGCAGCGTGCCGTCTTCGCGCACGGCGGCAACCTGCCCGAGCCTCCCGGCGACATAGACCACACCGTCGCGCACACAGGCCGGGCAGGAGTTGTATTCGTATCCCCATCCCAGATCGGTGCACCATGTTTCGCGGTAGGCGTCCGCCGAGGTGTCCACGGCCGCCAGCTCGCCGTCCATCGTCTTGTAATAGAATTGCCGTTTGTCGCCGCCGAGGCCCGTCGTTTCGCGCGCTTTGCGGCTGTTGTCGCGCCATAGCTGCCGTCCGGTAGCCAGGTCGAGGCAGGTCACGGCCCGGTCGGGCGCTACGATGAAGACCTTGCCGCCGGCGATGCGGGGCACGACATGCCCCGGGGAGAGGAACACGCCGGGGTGGCCGTTGTTCCATTTCCAGAGGCATCTGCCCGTCGCGGCGTCGAGGCAATAAAGGTGCCTGTCCCACGCCCCGAATACCAGTTTCCCGTCCGCGAGCGTCGGGCGCCCCTGCGCCTGTCCCTGTCCGTAGTTGTAACGCCAGAGCAGTTTGCCGCTGCGCAGGTCTATGCGGCCGACGGAGCCGGCGCCCAGCCCGATGTAGAGCGAGCTGCGGTCGACGAGCCCGTCGCCGACGACGGCCGTGGCGGTCGGCAGATGCCACCTTCGGCGGCCTGTCCGGGCGTCGAAGGCCCATATCCCGCCCGAGGCGGCGCCGACGATCACGAGCCCGTCCGTGCAGAGCGGGGTGGTGTAGAGCGCGTCGGGAAACCTGTGCCGCCACACTTCGCGCCCCCGGCGTGTGTCGTACGCCCGCAATACGCCCTGTGAATTGCCGTAGTAAAGCATGTCGCCGCAGCATCCCGCACCCGTCAGTACCATGGCGCTGTCCTGCAGGACATATTCCATGCGTCCTTCGTAGTCGGGTGCGGCGGGCGGCGGGTCGCAGGGCAGGGCGAGTATCTGCGGATCCCCCTCCAGGCATACCGTATGGCGGGTGCGTGCGGCATGTCCGAGCGGCTTTTCGCGGATGCGCACCGAGTCGGCGAAGAAATCGAGCAGGGTATATCCCGGCGCCTCGCCCGGCCTGCCGGCCAGTGCCCGGCCGGGTATGCCCGCGATGCCGTCGAAATTGCGCAGGTCGAGCCGGTGGTAGTGCCCGTAGAGCGAGGCGGTGATGCCCAGCCGTTTGAGCGTTGCGACCACCTCCTGCCTGTTGGTGAGGTCTTTGTTGAGCGGGTAGTGGCAGAGGCTTACGATACGTTCGCCGGGACGGGCCCCGGCGGCCTGCGCTCCGAGCCATGCAAGGTCTTCGGTGCGCACGACGCCGTCGGCCATTTTCATGTAGGGCCCGCAGTTGTAGCCCAGGAAAAGGTAGCCTCCCGCACGGTGCGCGACGCGCCCGTCATGGCCGAATATGCGGCGGAACGTCGTGCATCCGCTCTCCGACCAGGTCGTTTCGTGGTTGCCCATGACGGTGAACCACGGTTTTTCGAGCTGCGACATCAGCCCGTACACGTGCTCCAGTTCCTCGTCGCTGCCCGTGTTGGTGAGATCCCCGCCGAAGATGACCAGTTCGGCATCCGACGCGTTGGCTTCGGCTATGGCCACGCGGAAGAGCGAGTCCTGTGCATTGCCCGGCGAGACATGTATGTCGGTGAAAAAGACGACGTGCAGCGTATCGGCCGGGGAGGGGCGTGTTTGCGCCGCAGAGGTTCGGGTGTCCCGCCGCGCTGCGTGATCCGCCGTAGCGGAGGCTCCCGCCGCAGGCGCATGCACGGGGACGAGTGCCGACAGGCACCACGCCATGCCGAGGCTCAGCCGGAGGATCTGTTTTTTCATGGCCGTCGAGGTAAGTTTTAATGCGGTAAGGTACGAAATTCAGGGCAAAAAACATATCTTTGTGCCACTGAAAAATACAGACATATGGCTAAAAAGATCATGCTGCTCGGTTCGGGCGAACTGGGCAAGGAGTTCGTAATCGCGGCGCAGCGGCTGGGACAGACCGTCGTGGCGTGCGATTCCTATGCAGGCGCCCCTGCCATGCAGGTGGCCGACGCCTGCGAGGTGTTCCCGATGCTCGACGGCGATGCGCTCGCCGCCGCCGTGGCCCGGCAGCGCCCCGACGTCATCGTCCCCGAGATCGAGGCGATCCGCACCGAACGCCTCTACGACTTCGAACGCGAGGGCATCCAGGTCGTGCCGAGCGCCCGCGCCGTCAATTTCACGATGAACCGCAAGGCCATCCGCGACCTTGCCGCCCGGGAGCTGGGGCTGAAGACCGCCCGTTATTTCTACGCCACGTCGCTCGCCGAACTGGAGGAGGCTGCCGCCCGGATCGGGTTCCCGTGCGTGGTCAAGCCGCTGATGTCCTCCTCGGGCAAGGGGCAGTCGCTCGTCAGGAATGCCGGCGAACTGGAGAGGGCCTGGCATTACGGCTGCGAAGGGTCGCGCGGCGATATCCGCGAGCTGATCATCGAGGAATTCATCCGCTTCGACAGCGAAATCACGCTGCTGACCGTCACGCAGAAGGACGGCCCGACGCTCTTTTGCCCGCCGATCGGCCATGTGCAGAAGGGCGGCGACTACCGCG
>OGQV01000201.1_pt1 | contig 66868 bp, 44 predicted proteins | sample 1553311 | NCBI WGS metagenome assembly OGQV01 (sample SAMEA2579976, study PRJEB22360) | human gut metagenome
TGGCGTTGAAGCCCCCCCTTCCGTCCGCGCCATGCCTGGACCTGCCAATCTCACGTTTTGTAGAAAGCAACCAACATGTCAGTATCAACAGCGTCAGCGGCGCGTCCACATTCCGCTGATCAGGTAGAGGCGTTGCATCTCAAGCAGCGTCGTCACCGCAACTTCATGGAGAACTTCGCCTCGGCACGCTTCCTGCTGCCGATCATGGTGGTGTTCATCGTGGTGATCCTCATCCCATTCCTGCAAAGCCTGGTGTTCAGCTTCACCGATTACTCCGGTTACAATTTCGCGGACGCGAAGTTCGTGGGGTTCGCGAACTACGTGCAGTGCTTCAAGGATCCGACGCTGCTCGCGGGCCTCGGCTTCACGCTGCTGTACACGGTGGCCACCACCGTGCTCATCACCGTGATCGCCCTGCCGCTGGCTGTGGTGCTCAACCGCAAGTTCTTCGGCCGTAACTTCGCCCGTTCCCTGTTCTTCTTCTTCTCGGTGCCGTCCATGGCCGTGCTCGGCTTGGTCTGGCAGTACATCTTCTCCCCGCTGAAGTCCGGCGTCGTCAACACGCTGCTCGCCAAGATCGGCATCGATGCGATTCCGTGGTTGTCGAATTCCGAACTTGCCAAATTCTGTGTGATTTTCGTAGCGGTATGGGCTCAGATCGGCTGGCACGCCACGCTGTATCTGGCGTATCTGCAGGCTATCCCCGCCGATATCTACGAACAGGCCGCCGTCGATGGCGCAAACCGTCGCCAGCAGTTCTTCAACATCACACTGCCCCAGATGGTTCCGGCCATGGGTGTGAGCATCTTCATGCTGCTTACCGGTGGTTTGAAGGTCTATGATCTGCCGTATGGCCTCACCAGCGGCGGTCCGGGCTACTCCACCTACACCGTGACCCAGTCCATCATCCTCACGGGCATCGGTTCGAGCCGGTACGGACTGGGCTCCGCACTGGGCGTCATCTTCTTCATCTGCTGCGCGCTGTTGGTCGCCCTGCAGCAGGTAATCACCAATCTGGTAGAAAAGAGGCTGTCATGACTCTGCAGCAACGCGAGCGTATCGGCTCGATCATCCGTTCCGTCGTCGTCATCGCTATCGCGCTGATCTGCGCGGTGCCGCTGTACGTCATCGTCATCAACACGTTCAAAAGCAGCGCCGAGATGTCCATGGACCCGATTGGGTTACCAAAGACATGGAATTTCGAGAACTACACGTATGCATTCGGGCATCTGCCCATTGTCAACGCCTTCAAGAACACCATCATCGTGACGGTGGTCGGCGTCGGCCTGCAGGTGCTGTTCGGCGCGCTCGCCGCATACGGCATGATCCTGAAGAAGAGCAAGTTCACCGCCGTGATCGGCGTGCTGCTCATGCTGTCCTTCATCATCCCCGGCCAGACGCTGCTGATTCCGCAGTACCGCATGGAGGCACAGGTGGGTCTCGTCGATTCGCTGCTCGGCCTGATCGTGCTTTACACGGGCGGCGCGACCTTCTGCTACTTCTTGATCGTGCAGTACATGCGCGGCCTGCCGTATGAGATCATCGAGGCCGCCCGTATCGACGGCGCCGGTCCGTTCCGCATCTTCTGGACGATCGTGCTGCCGCTGATCCGCCCGATCCTGACCACCGTCATCGTGTTCCAGACCATGGGCACGTGGAACGACTTCATGACGCCGAGCGTGTACATCTCGTCGACCAACAAACAGACCATCGTGCTGCAGGTGTTCAACGCGATCAGCACCTTCACGACGAACTGGCCGTTGTTCATGACGGTCACCACCATCGCGCTCATCCCGGTGTTCGTGTTCTTCATCTTCTGCCAGCGTTGGATCGTGGCCGGCCTGGTCGCCGGTTCGGTCAAGGGCTGACCGGTCCTCCTGCTTGCGGGAATTCGACAAGGAGCAGCGTTATGCGCTATGAGGTTGATCTTTCGGAAGCCAGCAAGTTCGCGCGGACGCCCGCATACGGGATCCCCGTCATCCGCGCCGCAGCCGCATGCGGGCCGGATGGCGGGACCCTGGGCGCCACGAACCGCTTCCTGACCCGTGACGGATCGCCATGGATCCCCATCGCCGGCGAGATGCACTATTCGCGGATCGCCGCCGAACGGTGGGACACGGAACTCGCGAAGATGGCCGCGGCGGGCATCGACGTCGTATCCACCTACGTGTTCTGGAACCACCATGAGGAGCGCGAGGGGGAGTGGGATTTCTCCGGCAACAGGAACGTGCGCCGATTCGTGGAATTGTGCGCCCGGCACGGACTGCACGTCATCGTGCGGCTGGGACCGTTCTGCCATGGCGAGGTGCGCAACGGCGGACTTCCCGACTGGCTGTACGGCAAGTCGTATGAGGTCCGTTCCCTCGACGCCGGCTTCCTCGATGCGGTGCGCGGTCTCTACGCGCATATCGCGCAGCAGCTGCGCGGCCTGTATTTCAAGGATGGCGGGCCGATCATCGCGGCCCAGGTCGACAACGAGTACATGGCGTCGTCGGCTCCTTGGGAGATGACCACCGGCATCAGCCGTGAATGGGTGCCGTCCGGCCACGATGGGGCCGGCTACCTGGAACGGCTGCGCGACATCGCGATCGAGGAAGGCATCGACCCGCCGATGTTCACCTGCACCGGCTGGCAGTCACCGGTTCCGGACGACATGCTGCCGCTGTGGGGTGGATACGCGTACCGTCCGTGGCTGTTCTACGACGGCGTCGGTGCCGAGGGGATGACGGAGCATCCCGCCACCGACGAGTACCGATACCGGAGGCTGCATGGCTCCAGCACAAGCGACGGCTTCGATCCCCCGTACGATCCGGACAGCCGCCCGTACGCCTGCTGCGAGATGGGCGGCGGGATGTTCAATTCGTACGATTACCGTTTCGTGCTGCCGAAGCGCTCCGTCGACGCGATGGCCAACATCAAGCTCGGCTCGGGGTGCGATTTCCTCGGCTACTACATGTTCCATGGCGGAACCAACCCGAAGGGCGCGGCCGGATTCCTCAATGAGGGGCAGACCCCGAAACGCTCCTATGATTTCCAAGCGCCCCTTGGCGAATTCGGACAGGTGCGGGAATCCTACCGGCGGCTGCGCACCCTGCACGAGTTCGTCAAAGCCTTCGGGCCGGAACTCGCCGGAATGCCGGTCTCGTTGCAGGACGGGCAGGACCGCATCGATCCGTCCGACTCCGAGACCCTCCGGTATGCCGTGCGCAGCGATGGCGAACGGGGTTTCGTGTCCATCGACAACTTCCAGGACCATGCGCGCGTGCCGAGCCGTCACGGTGAGCAAATCGACGTGACGACGGGTACCGGTGAGCGCATACGGTTCACCGGCATCGGCCTCGCCGAGGGGGAGAACTGCATATTGCCGTTCAACATGGATCTGGACGGCGTGCGGCTCGTCCGCGCCAACCTGCAGCCGGTCACCGTGCTGCGGGTGCCGGGCCGACCGTTCCGCACGTTCGTGTTCCTCAAGCCCGATGGCATGGATGAGCTGACGTTCCATTTCGAAGGCGACATCCAGGACGTCACCGTCGGCAAGGCGGATTTCGAACGCTTCATGGTCCGGGACGCGGCGGAGATCGTATGCGTCACACGAGCGCTCGCCGGGCGGATGACGGTGTTGGACGGAGGCCTCGCCTTCGTCGACGACGACAACGCGTTGCTGTACGAGGACGGCGATGGGTGGACGCTGGAATCGCCCCGCGCCGAAAACGGGATCGCCGCATATCCGGAAGGCTTGCTCGGCTCTCCGCGGCCGGTGGAGCCCGTATCGGTGTATGCGCGTCTGAGAAGACTGCACGCCGATCGGTACGAAATCGCTTTGCCGGCTGGCATGGGACGGCTTTTCCGCGATCAACGGCAGGTCGCCGATGTCATGCTGAACATCGCATACCAGGGCGATATCGGCTGGCTGTTCTGCGGCGATGTGCTGATCGCCGATAATTTCTGCAACGGCGAGACATGGCAGGTCGGATTGCGCGATTACGCGGATGCCATCGATGCCGCTGGTGGAAAGCTGACGCTGGTCGTCACGCCGCTGAGGCGCGGGGTCCGCGTGAAGGTAACATCGTCGATGGCGGCCCGCCTGGAGCAGTCCGATGCGTGCGTCGCTGACGTCACCGACGTGTATGCTACACCGGTGTACCACATGCCGGTGGGCGAATAACGAATGTAATATACAAAAAACCATGGCTTTATGCCAATTACCAAAGGAGATAATCGTGAGTGCGCGACGCAACTTCGAATGGCCGGAACTGCTGACCGCGGATGGCCGCGGCATCGCCTTCGGTGGCGACTACAATCCCGACCAATGGTCCGAGGACATCTGGGACGACGACATCCGCCTGATGAAGCAGGCCGGCGTCAACACCGTGGCCCTCGCCATCTTCAGCTGGGATCGCATCCAACCCACCGAGGATCGTTGGGATTTCGGCTGGCTCGACCGCATCATCGACAAACTCGGCAATGCCGGCATCGTGGTCGACTTGGCCTCCGCGACGGCGACCGCGCCGCTGTGGCTGTACGAAAGCCACCCGGAGGTCCTTCCGCGTGACAAGTACGGCCATCCGGTCAACGCCGGCTCGCGCCAATCCTGGAGCCCGACCAGCCCGGTGTTCAAGGAATACGCGCTGACCCTGTGCCGCAAGCTCGCCGAACGGTACGGCACCAACCCGTATGTGACCGCATGGCACATGGGCAACGAATACGGGTGGAACAACCGCGAGGACTACTCCGACAACGCGCTCGAGGCCTTCCGCGCATGGTGCCGCCGCAAGTACGGCACCATCGACGCGCTCAATCAGGCGTGGGGCACCACCTTCTGGGGCCAGGAGATGAACGGCTTCGACGAAGTGCTCATCCCACGGTTCATGGGCGCCGACTCGATGGTCAACCCCGGCCAGAAGCTCGACTTCGAACGGTTCGGCAACGACATGCTCCTCGACTTCTACAAAGCCGAACGCGACGCGATCGCCGAAATCTGCCCCGACAAGCCGTTCACCACGAACTTCATGGTCTCCACCGACCAGTGCTGCATGGACTACGCCGCCTGGGCCAAGGAAGTGAACTTCGTATCCAACGACCACTACTTCCACGAGGGCGAATCCCACCTCGACGAGCTGGCCTGCTCCGACGCTCTCATGGATTCGCTCGCGCTCGGCAAGCCGTGGTACGTCATGGAACACTCCACCTCGGCGGTGCAGTGGAAGCCGCTTAACACCCGCAAGCGCAAGGGCGAGACCGTGCGTGACTCCCTGGCCCATGTGGCCATGGGCGCCGACGCCATCAACTTCTTCCAGTGGCGCGCGTCCGCGTTCGGTGCCGAAGCGTTCCATTCGGCCATGGTTCCGCACGCCGGCGAGGACACGAAGCTGTTCCGCCAGGTGTGCGAGCTGGGCGCGTCGTTGCACACGCTCGCCGACGCCGGCGTGCAGGGCACCGAATTGGCGCACTCCGACACGGCGATCCTCTTCAGCGCCGAATCGGAATGGGCCACCCGCTCCCAGACCCTGCCGAGCATGAAACTCAACCACTGGCATGACGTGCGTGACTGGTACCGCGCGTTCCTGGACGCGGGCTCGCGCGCCGACATCGTGCCGCTCGCCTACGACTGGAGCTCGTACAAGACCGTCGTGCTGCCGACCGTGCTGATCCTGAGCGCCGCCGACACGCAGCGGTTGGCCGACTTCGCGGCCGCCGGCGGCCGCGTGGTGGTCGGCTACGCGACCGGACTGATCGACGAGCATTTCCACACTTGGCTCGGCGGATACCCGGGCGCGGGCGATGGCCTGTTGCGCTCGATGCTGGGCGTCCGCGGCGAGGAATTCAACATCCTCGGCGCCGAAGCCGAAGGCGAGCCGGGCGAGATCCGACTGTCGTCCGCCGACGATTCGGCCGCGCTGGACGGCACCACGACCCGCCTGTGGCAGAACGACGTGAACGTGACCGGCGAACACGCGCAGGTGCTTGCCACGTACGCCGGCGAGGAAGCGGACGAATGGGAGCTCGACGGCACGGCCGCGGTCACCCGTAATCCGTACGGCTCCGGCGAAGCGTATTTCGTCGGCTGCGACCTGGATGTGGCCGATCTGACGAAGCTGGTCCGCGCATATCTCGCGGCCTCGTCGCAGGAGAATGCCGACGTGCTGCACACCGTGCGCGCCTCCGCCGACGCCACCTTCGACTTCTACCTGCCCCGTGGCAAGAAGACGGTCGAATTGCAAGGCATCGAAGGCGAGCCGGTCATCCTGTTCCAGACTGATCGGGAGGAAAAGCCCGGCTCGTACACCGTGCGCCGCAACGGCGTGCTCGTGGTAAGGCGGTAAAGTCGGAAGTCGAATATCGATGACGGATGCGGTTAGGGGGAGATATGGCCGAAGTGAAGCCGGACAAGTCTGACAGGAAACGCGTCACACTGCGTGAAGTGGCGCAAGAGGCCGGAGTCTCCCTCAAAACCGCGTCGAACGTCATCAACCATTCCGGCCGCATGGCCGACGCCACACGCGAAAAAGTGCAGGACGTCATCGACAGGCTCGGCTACCGCGTCAACGTGTCGGCCCGCAATCTCAATCGCGGCAAAACCGGCTTCATCACGCTCGCGGTGCCGAGCCTGACCGCGCCATATTTGGCCGAACTGGCCAACCGGGTGATCGACGCGGCCCGCATCTACGGCTATTCCGTGTACATCACCACGTATGCGGAAGGATCCGCGCAGGGTGCCCGCGCGCTGTTGCGAAACTTCAATGCCACGGTGTCGGACGGCATGATCCTGTCCATCTCCGAAGTCGAGGATCTCGATCCCGAGGACCTGGACGTGGATTATCCGCTGGTCTGCGTGGGCGCGCGGTCCACGCATGGCAAGGCGGACCATGTCACCCCGGACGACGTCCAGGAGGCGCGTCTCGCCGCGCAATACCTGTTCGACCACGGTGCCACGAATCTTGCGGTGATCGGCTCGCGAACCGATCCGGAGCATATCCTCGAGCTGCGCGACGCCGTGGAAGGCAACGCGCAGCTGCGCATGCGAGGCATATTCGAAGCGTGTGCCGACCAAGGCGTCGAATTGGACACACGGCTAGTGCCCAACGTCGGCCAGGATTGGACCATCGGCTCGGGCGCGCGCATGACGCAGCGCATCGTCGACTCCGGCATCCCCTTCGATGGCATCGTGGCGTTCAACGACCAGCTTGCGTTGGGCGCACTGTTCACTTTGGCAGCGAACGGCATCGCGGTGCCCGACCGGGTGCAGGTGATCGGCTTCGACAACAACGAGGAAGCCGCATATTTCCAGCCGCCGCTGACCACCATGGATTCCTGCCTCGACTGGATCGCGCCGACCGCGGTCAGCCGCATCATCAACCGCATCGACGGCAGCCGTACGTTGGAACCGGAGCTCATCACCACCCAATCCCGCATCATAGCCCGCGCCACCACCCGTGCCTAGTGTCGCGTTGGCTGCGCCTAGCTGCCTGTGCCCAGTGTCGCGTGTTTGGTTTCGCGCCGCCTAGTGCTCCCGCTTTCCGCATGCCTTCCTCCCCTGAGTGCCCTCCTCGCTTCCATCGCAGGCCTTGATTCCGCTCTTCCGGCACTGCCCACGCTATCTGTGCGCCAGCTCCGCCCTTTCCAGAGCAGGCCTTGGACCTACTCTTCCGGTACTGCTCGTGTCGCTTGTTTTGTGTCACGATTCGAAAAAACAGCCGAAATTTCGAATCGTGACACATTTCGGGAGACTCCGCCACTCACCTACGCTTCACCGCGCACCTACGCTCCGCCACCTGCCACGCGCCTCACCGCTCCGGTACGCTTTGCGCCGGGCAGGCACGCAGTACGGACAGCATCGCCCGCTTCTCCTTCGTCGTGACGGTCAGCCCGTACTTGGCTTTCACGCCGATCTGCCGGGCCACGTAATCGCAACGGTATGCGCCGTTCGTCGGCAGCCAGTACGCGGCCGACGCGGAACCCTTCTCCTGATTGGCAGGCCCGTCCACCGCCAGCAGGTTGTACATGTCGTTGCCGAACCGGTACCGCTTCGTACGGTCCCACTGGTTCGCACCCGACTGCCACGCGTTCTCCAACGCCACCACATGGTCGATCTGCACCGCTGACGACGTTTTCACTCCGCGCGTGAACCGGATCGTCGTACCGGTGTACGGGTCGGACAGCACACCTGACTTCACCTTGCAGCCGGCGCCGGACCCGGAACCAGAATCAGAGCTAGAACCAGAACCCGCTATATACCGCACATCCGTCAAATCGCGCGCCAACACGTCCTCGCGCACATCGCAACCGTTGCCATCGTCATCGGTCTGCCGGAAACCGAATGAATCGCGGTCGTACCCGGCCCGGCTGGGCTGGTCGTCGATTGTCAACGATTGCAATGTTTCCGCCGCGCTGCCAGTCGCCACATACTCGCCCGTCATCTCGCCGACGGTCGGGTTGACCTTCGGCATGAGCAGACCGATCGAAATGCCGGCGACCACCGCCACGACCAGCAGAATCGCAATACGTTCCGCTAGCCCGTTGGCATTGAAATGCTGCCTGCGGAAACGCGAGTCACGCATACGTAAACGTCATCGGATCATGTCCCGCACGCGTCGGCCCATCCAACGCGTCGATGGCCGCATGCTCGTCCGGGTCAAGCACGAAACCGAACAGGTCGAGGTTCTGCCGCTGCCGGTCCGCATGCACCGACTTGGGAATGATGATCGTGCCGTTTTCGATGTGCCACCGCAGGATCACCTGCGCTTCGGTGACGCCATGCGCCCGCGCGATGCGTTCGATCACACCATCGCCGGCATTGAGATCCGCGCCACGCGCCATCGGCGAATACGCCTCGACCGCGATATTATGCGCCTTACAATACGCCACCACCTCGCGCTGCTGCCACGTGGGATGCAGCTCGATCTGGTCGACGGCCGGATACTCGCCCGTCTCCTTATGCAGCCGCTCAAGATGCTCCGGCAGGAAATTGCACACGCCAAGCGACCGCACGCGGCCCTCCGCGCGGAATTCGTCGAACGCCTTCCAGGTTTCGCCGGAACGCCAGTCGAACGGGGTCGGCCAATGCAGCATATACATGTCCACATAATCGAGCTGCAGCAGGTCAAGCTGACGGTCGAACGCCTTGCGTGCGGAATCGTACCCCTGTTCGGAGTCGCGCAGCTTCGTCGTCACCCACAGATTTTTGCGATTTTCGCCTTGCGTGAACCCCGCGTTTTTCAGCGCGCGTCCCACGCCCGCCTCGTTGTTGTACCCCGCGGCACCGTCGATATGGCGATAACCGGCTTCCAGCGCGCTCTCCACCACGGGGGTAACGCCCTCATCGTCGATACGCAGCACGCCCAAGCCGATCTGCGGAATCAGATTGCCGTCGGAAAGCGTGATCATCGGAGTGTGGAAAGTAGCCATGAAAACAACCCTTTGAATCGAATATGCGATGTTCTCTGCACCAGTTTAGCGGCTTCCGTGATCGCGGTCTGTCCGCCCCACAATCGGCGCATGTTCGGCAGCTGTTCAGCTTTCCGTAACAGACGTAACAATTCTGCGCGGAAAACGCACTATAACGTTGCGTGGATATGAAGAACGATATGGATTCGAAGAATATGACGATCACTGCGCAGCATGACCGATCCGCCCGGCCGTACCACCACGGCCACGCGCTCGCCGGCATCCTCGGCCCCGCGTTCGTGGCGGCGGTCGCATACGTGGATCCGGGCAACGTGGCGGCGAACATCACGTCGGGCGCGCGCTACGGCTACCTGCTGGTGTGGGTGCTGGTGCTGGCTAACTGCATGAGCGTGCTTATCCAATACCAGTCCGCGAAACTCGGCATCGTCACCGGCAAAAGCCTGCCGGAAATCCTGGGCGAACGGCTTGGCGACGCGGGCCGTTTCATGTTCTTCATGCAGGCTGAGGTGATCGCCATCGCCACCGATCTGGCGGAAGTGATCGGCGGTGCGATCGCGCTGAAACTGCTGTTCGGTCTGCCGCTGTTCGTCGGCGGTTGCATCATCGGCGCGGTGTCGACGGTGCTGCTGATTTTCGAAAAAGGCGCCACGCATCGCATTTTCGAAAAACTCATCATCGGCCTGCTGCTGGTGATTACGTTCGGTTTCATCGCCGGTCTGTTCATCGCCCCGCCAAATCCGAAAGAAGTCGTCGCCGGCTTGATTCCACGCTTCAAAGGCACTGATACCGTGCTTATGGCCACGTCCATGCTGGGCGCCACGGTCATGCCGCACGCCATCTACCTGCATTCCACGCTTGTCAACGACCATTACGCCCCCGGCGAAGCGAAGCCGAGCATCAAAAAGCTACTTCACGGCAGCAAAATCGACGTTGCCTGGGCGCTGATACTTGCCGGCTCGGTGAACCTCGCGCTGCTCATCCTCGCCGCGAACTCGCTGTACGGCATGACCGGCACCGACACCATCGAAGGCGCGCAACGGGCCATCCAGCATGTGCTCGGCCCGGTGATCGGCACGATTTTCTCGGTCGGTCTGCTTGCGTCGAGCCTGAGCTCCACGTCGGTCGGCACATATGCGGGCAGTGAGATCATGCATGGCTTGCTGCGCATCAAAGCGCCGATGTGGGCGTGCCGTGTGGTGACGCTGGTGCCCGCGTTGGTGGTGCTGTGGTTCGCCAGCAATCCGACGGAAGCGTTGATCGTCGGCCAGGTCGTGTTGTCGGTCGGCATTCCGTTTGCGATTATTCCGCTGATGCGTTACACGCACGACCGCACGCTGATGGGGGAGTATGTGGACGGTCCGGTCAAGCACGCCGTCAATATCGCGGTCGCCGTGCTGATAGTCGCTCTGAACGTGGTGCTGATCGTGCTGACAATGCTCGGCAAAGCCTGATTTCCGCCGCACCGACACTTCCGTTATACGAGACTTCCCGCACCCTTGCCGCACGCTCCGGCTACCCACGGTATTAGACTTGTGCAGTCTGCAAACGGAGGGGTTTAATTGCTGAAGAATATGGAACCGGAGACAAAACCGCGTCCGAACCGCGATGTCCACGGAAGCAACGGCAGCGACGGCGGCCACAACAACGGCGGCAACGGCAGTAACAACAGCGGCAACAACCGCAACAACAATCGCCACAGCCTATCCTGCCCGCTCACGCGCGAGGAATCGTACCAAAACGACCATCTGACGCATGCCGCGTTCGTATCGATCGCCATTCTCACCTTTATCACGTTCGTCGGCAACTTCACGCAGCTGCAGTTGAGCGCCGCGTTGCCCACCATCGTGTCCGATTTCGGCATTTCCGTCACGACCGGCCAATGGCTGACGTCGGTTTTCCAGCTCGTCATGGGCGTTATGGTGCCGCTCACCGCCTACCTGACCCGCCGATTCTCCACCCGCCAGATCGTGATCGCTTCGATGGCGGTGTTCACGCTCGGCTCGGTGTTCGCCTGGCTCGGCTCATCGTTCGTACTGGTTTTGATCGGCCGTCTGCTGGAAGCCGTCGGCACCGGCGTGATGTGGCCGGTCCTGCAAATCACGGTATTTTCGATTTACCCCCTTTCGCGCCGTGGCATGGCGATGGGCACCGTCGGCATGGCCATGAGCGTCGCGCCCGCGATCGGCCCCACGTTGGGTGGTGTGCAGACCGATTTGAACGGCTGGCGATCGATTTTCCTCACACTGACGGTCATCGGCGTTATTTCGCTGCTTCTTGCGATTTTCGGCTTGCGTAATTTCGGCACGCGCGACGCGTCCGCCAAAGCCGACTTCTTCTCCGTCGGCCTGTCGATTTTCGGCTTCGGCGGCCTCATGTTCGGCTTCACGAACATCGAATCGTATCCGTTCACACATCCGATGGTGTGGCTCGCCATGCTCATCGGTGTGGTCGGCATCGTCTGGTTCGTGCTGCGGCAGATCCACGGCGCTCGCCGGCAGTCGGCCGACCCGTCCAAGCAGCCTCCGCTGCTCAACCTGAGCGTGCTGAAAAACAAAAGCTTCACCGTCGGCACCGTCACCGCCGCGCTGTCGTTCTTCGCGTTCAGCTCGATCATGGTGATCATGCCGCTCTACATTCAGGATTGCCGAGGCTATTCCGCCACCATCAGCGGTCTGGTGATGCTGCCCGGCGCGTTCGGCCAGTGCATCGCGCAGTTCTTCGGCGGCAAGGCGCTCGACCGTTTCGGCGCGCGTCCGGTGGCGCTGATCGGCTCGATCACCCTGCTGTTCGGCACCATCATGATGAGCCTGATTTCCATGACCTCATGGATTTGGTGGGTGTCGATTTGGCAGTTCGTGCGCCAAATCGGCATGGGATTCGTGCTCATGCCGATTACCACGTGGTCGCTCAACTGCCTGGAACCCGAGGAAGTGAGCGCCGGTTCGGCCGTGACGAATACGGTCCGCCAGATCGCCGGTGCCATTGGCGCTCCCGTGCTGGTGATTCTGATGGAAACGTTCACGTCTGTGCGTTGGGCCGCCATTGGAGGTGCAAAGAACATGTATGCCGTGGCGAACGTGTTCGGCATCCAGTGGGCGTTGCGCGTGAGCGCCACCATCTGCTTCATCATGGTGGTCATGGTCTTCTTCGGCGTCCGCGGCAACGGCGCCGGCTCCACCCGCGACACCGTCCAGCGCGCACTCAATCGCGTCCACCCCCACGCCGCCTAGCCTTACCTGTCCGCCCTTACCGCATTTTCGCCGTTCCGTAGGCATGTCATGAGCGTGGTTTGCTCAAGTGCCGCCATTCCCCGCAGTAGGAAATGAGAGAAATGTCCGCATAGTGGCATGCGGTACGGGTGCACGTAAAAGCACTGTGAACCTCGCGGGAAGGAGGTGGCGCACCCGTGCCGTGTTGCGTATGGTGAACGGGAACGTAATGAAAGGCAACCATGCGGCAAACCTGCGAAAGCGAGCGTGAGAACGGCGGCAATAACGATGCCGAACGCGAACGCACAAGCGAAAGCGAAATCGAGGATCTGGGCGCGCAGCTCGACAAAGCATGCGCCAGCCGCCCTCTCGACCGCGCGCAACATGGCATGACCCGCCGTACCGCAGCAACACACCTTCTGACCGCGGTGCTCTGGCTGGTCGCCGCCGTCATCCTGCTGGCCATGCTGCTGCGCATGCTGCCCAACAACCTCGACGGCAAACGGTACGTGCCGCTTATCGTCGCGCTGATGCCGTGGCTGGGCATGCTGTCTTTGATTATTGCGATCACCGCGATAGCCGTCCGTGCAATAGGCGGCCGCGTCCTGCTCGCCACCGTCAGCGTGGTGTGCGTGGTTGTGCAAATCGGCTGGCATTGGGGTTATATCAGGCCGCAGCAAACGATTTCCGACGCGGCCAGCACCGCAGTCACGCAAGTCTCGTCCGATGGCTTGCCCAACACGTCCGACCGGTACGCCCGCATCATGACCTTCAACACCAAGGAAGGGCATGCCGACGCCAATCGGATCGTCGAAATCGTCAAAAACGAGCATGTGGAAGTGCTCGCGCTGCAGGAAGTGTCATGGGATCTGCTCAACCGGCTCAACGGCGCCGGAATCGCCAATTATCTGCCGTATTCCGTGGCCGCGCAGCAAACGTGGCATGACAACGGCGGTGTGAACGTGCTGTACAGCGCCGCGCCGATGGAAAACGCCAAACAGAGCCTCATTCCCGTGGAATCAAGCAGCGTTTCCGCCGCGACGATCGATTTCGGCGGCAGCAAGGTGCGCTTCGGCTCCGTCCACCCGTTCTCGCCGCGCCCCCGCAACCAAGGTCTGTGGAACCGTAGTCTCGACTCGCTCGCCCAACTGCAGCATTACGACAATCTGTACGTGCTGATGGGCGATTTCAACTCCACATGGGACCACGCCAGCTTCCGATACCTGCTCGGCAGCCGCTTCCTGGATTCCGGCCAGCAGGCGGGCGAAGGCCTGCACATGACGTACCCGGCCATGATGCCGATCGCCGAAATCGACCATATCGTGCATGACAAAGGCGTGACCGTAGGCAACCTCAAAACCGCATACATCCCCGGCTCCGACCACCGCGCACTCCTCGCCACCCTCGAAGTATGCTGAAACGTCTTGCCGATGGCGGGTGTTGTGAAGCTCTGGGCACGATTTTTCGCAAATGGCATGCTTCACGATAAAATAGCAGGTTGTGAGAGCGCGCTGCAGAGCACCGCAAGGCTTTGCGTCGCGGAAAACCGTTGGTTGAAGAAGTTTTCAAGGGGTTTGGTATGCACATCATGTTCGTCTGCACGGGCAACATTTGCCGTTCCCCTATGGGCGAGCTTCTGATGACCCACTATCTGAACGGCACCACCGTGCAGGTATCGAGCGCCGGCACGCGTGGTTTGCCGATGCATCCGATCGATCCGTCGAGCGGCCGCCTTATGCAAAGCGTCGGCATTGAGTCGAGCGGTTTCCGTTCCCGACGACTGACCCGACAGATGGCCGACGAAGCCGACCTGATCCTCTGCTTCGAAAAGCAGCAGCGCAAGGAAATCGTCACGTTGGCGCCAGCCGCCGTACGATACACGTTCCTGCTTGACGATTTCGCGAATATGTGCGATTACTGCGCTCGCAACAATATGATTGCCGGACTGACCATCCAGGAACGCCTTCAGTCGGTAATCAAGAAGTCCTCGATGATTCGTCCGATGATTCCCCAGCCGAAAGACATCGCCGACCCGCATGGCCGCGAATTCAGCATGTTCTGCGTCGCCGCCGAACAGACGAACGGTGCGATCCGCAAAATCCTGAAAAGCATGCGCAAACACCGTGCGGTAACCCCCGCCCCCATCCGCTCCCAAATCGTTGCCTGACTCAGGCGAACCAACTTTCAACGCGTTTACATTGTTTGACAAGCCCCTCTTCGATTTTTTGTATGAGAATCTTCCGGTTCTCTAAAGCGGAATCGTTACAATTCTCTAGGGCGCTGGTTCCCTTTCCATTGACTCCATATTGTTTGCCAATTGTTCTACGCATCATGGGATCGTCTGGGAGCACGCCATCGATGTAGGCTTCTATGGGCTTGCCGGTCCATGGTCCGGATCGTCTTGGCATGGATAGGGACAGTTGCGTGGGAGCGTTGACATCGTAGGTGAAGGAATGCTTTCCGGATATGTCTTCTTGCAGGATTCCGATTCGCTGTCCTTCAAGGAATACGATGAGTTTTTTGTCAGGCATGGGAAATTAAGCTTCTTCGTTAGTGTTGGCTTCGTGCTCGTCGAGTCCTTTGGCTTGCTGTTCGATGAGTTTTGACCGGTTTTTGTAATGCGGTATATGTGTCGGCGTAGTTTTGTCCAAAATTCTTAAGGAGTCCCCCTAGGTGTTTGCTGACTTCTGTGAGATTCGACTGTTCGATGGTTTTCCATTGTTGTATTACCGTGCTCACAGAGGGAATCATTGAAGAGGCCTGGGAGGAATGCTCTATGTTTTTTGCGAGGTTCGCGTAAGCGTCGGCGAGTGTGGTAGCCGTGGGGGCTGGTGAGGTTTTTTCTTCCGGTGAATCTTGCGTTGATTCGTGAATGGCGTAGCTTACGGATATGCGCATTTCTAACGCATCCATGATTTTAAGAAGCTTGGTAAACCCTGGATTCTCTATATGGCCGTGTTCGAGCTGATTGATCCAGGGACGGGGAATCCCGGTGATGGTGGAGAGTTCTGTCTGGGTCATGTTTTTGGCTCTTCGTGCGTCTTGGATTGAAGTGGTCAATTGGTTGGTCGAGTTGAGCTGGGTTTGGAATTCAGTCATTGTGTACCTGTTTGATTTTTCATACAAACTATCTACTGTTTGATTATTGAAACAATACTGTACACTGTTTTGTTTCAATAATCAAACATTCAAATTGATGTTGCTTAAGGTATCGTGCTATTGATTTCATGCTCATTTGCTGCGATGCTCTTGCTGGGCTTCTGCTGATGCTCTCGCTACCTGTTGCCCGTCTCGCATGATTTGTGCGCGGATTGCGTAGGTTTCGTCAGCATGCGCAGGCACCACGACGCGTGCGCTCGCAGATTGTCGCCTAGCTATCACACAGCCTTCCACAGAAAATCTGCAAGGGTGTATTCGTCCCCTACGCAACGAGGGTATGCAACCGCGTCTGGAATGTTGTACGGTTCTAACGCTATTCTAAAATCGATTGCCCCCTTATGGGTGTGGGGCATGAGAAAGAGAAGGAAAATGTCCCAGGCCGGCAGTGTGGGAACGGATTTGAAGGAGACCTCCAGGAGGAGGGTATTGAGCGTCGCGTATTAGCGCTTCTTCGTCAATGCTCTTCTGATGTTCTGCGACATGCTTTCGTTTATTCTCGCCGCGGTCGTGGTGCTGATGACGCAGAGCGAAATTAACCTGTATTCCTCCTGCTTCCACTTCCATATCAATCTGTGGGCGTATGTGGTGGTCTGTGCGCTGGTGTGGGTCTTCTGCCTGCACAGTGTGGGGGTATATCACCGCCATGTAATGGGGGATGGCTGCCAGCTGAATGTGCTCCTGTTTAAAGGGGCTGTGTTCGCGGGGCTGATGATTTGCGCGTTTGAGTTCATTCTGAACATTTACGTGTCACTGTTGTCCACGGTGCTGGAGCTGCTGTGTGCGCTGCTGGTCACCATGGTGGTGCGTCTTGCCGTCCGTCAATTCGTGCTGTTCAAACGCAAGCGGGGCACGTACTCGTATGGCACCGTGGTGGTCGGCTCGCTGGAGGGCATTGAGCATGCCTTGCAGTTTTTGAGCCGGAAGAGCCAGCTGAACTACCATGCCATTGCGGTGTGCCCGATTGGGCTGGATGCGCAGACCGGCTATGTGAAGGCCGTTGATGTTACCGCTGAATTTAAGCAGCGGATCCGTGAGATTTGTGGTAGGGATATCGCCACGTTGCCATATTGCAAGAATTTTGCCGAACGCGCCGTGTCCATGGGCGTGCAGACGGTGATGGTAACGGATGTGATGCACCGGTTCTCGGTCAATTTCAACACGTTTGTGCTGGACGTGGAGGCCATGAACCTGGAGGTGGCGTTGATTACCTCCGCGGTGGATGTGAGCGGCCATGAGACCAACATCCGTGTGATTCAGGGTTCCACGGTGATGACCATCAGCCTGCCGCAGTATTCGCCGTGGGCCATGTTCAAGAAGCGTGTGTTCGATATTGTGGTGTCGCTGGTGGCATTGGTTGGCACCGCGATTATTACCATCCCGGTGGCCATTGCCATCAAGGTGACCGATAGAGGACCTATTTTCTACACTCAGACCCGTGTGGGTCGCCGTGGCAAGCCGTTCAAGATGATTAAGTTCCGTTCCATGGTGGTGAACGCCGACAAGATGAAGTCGGAACTGGCGGAGCAGACCGGGCAGACGGATCGGTTCATCTTCAAGATGAAGGACGACCCCAGAGTCACCAAGGTGGGCAAGTTCATTCGTAAGTACTCCATTGACGAGTTCCCGCAGTTCCTGAATGTACTCAGGGGTGACATGAGCGTGGTCGGTCCGCGTCCGCCGCTGCCTGAGGAAGTGGCCCAGTACAACCAACTGTATGCCACCCGCATGCTGGTGAAGCCCGGTATCACCGGCCCCTGGCAGGTATCCGGCAGGTCCAACCTGAGTGAGGAGGAATCCGAGGCTCTGGACGTTACCTACGTGCAGAATTGGTCCATGTTGGGGGATGTCGTGCTGCTTTTCCGTACGGTCGGTGCAGTGCTCACCCATAAGGGCGCATACTGATAGAAGTTTTTGCATACAAGGATTTGGGAACAATAGGGGAGATTGATGCTGGACAGTTCATCCGTACAACATGTTTTTATCGTGGGCTCAAAGGGAATCCCCGGTAACTACGGTGGCTATGAAACGTTCGTGGATAAGCTTACTGAGTACCACCAGAACAATCCGAATTTGAAATACCATGTGGCATGCAAAGCTAAAGATACCAAAACTTTTGAGTATCATAACGCCGATTGCTTCGATGTGAAGGTGCCCAGCATTGGACCTGCTCAGGCAATTTATTATGATGTTGCTGCATTGAATCAATGCGTGAAGTACATTAAACAGCACAATATTCAGCATCCAATTGTGTATATTCTCGCTTGCCGCATTGGACCGTTTGCCGCTCATTTCCAAAAGGTGATTCATAAGCTTGGCGGGAAACTGTATATCAATCCGGATGGTCATGAATGGATGCGTGCCAAGTGGAGCGCTCCGGTACGTAAGTATTGGAAGATTTCCGAACAGCTGATGACCAAGCACTGTGACTTGCTTATCTGCGACAGCAAGAACATCGAGAAGTATATTCACGATGAGTACGGCAAATATAATCCGAAGACTACGTTCATTGCATATGGTGCTGAGACACGTAAGAGCAAATTAACGGATGATGACCCAAAGCTGACTGCTTGGTATAAGGAAAAGGGACTTTCGTCGAAGTCGTATTATCTGGTTGTCGGACGTTTCGTGCCGGAAAACAACTATGAGACCATGATTCGCGAATTCATGAAAAGTCACTCTAAGCGCGACTTTGCGCTCATCACCAATGTGAGCGACAAGTTCTTGGAAGAGCTGAAGGAAAAGACGCATTTCGATCAGGATCCGCGTATCAAATTCGTAGGAACTGTCTATGACAAGGAACTGCTTATGAAGATTCGTGAGAATGCATATGGGTATTTCCATGGTCATGAGGTTGGTGGTACCAATCCAAGCTTGTTGGAAGCTCTTGGATCTACTGATTTGAATCTTTTGCTGGATGTGGGGTTCAATCGTGAGGTTGCTGAGGATTCAGCGCTGTATTGGACGAAGCGGCCAGGCAACCTTGCTTCTCTTATTGATCAAGCTGACCATATGAGTGCTAATGAGATTTCCGACCTAGGGGAGAAATCTTCTCAGCGTATTGCTAGAGCATATAGCTGGCAATACATCGCCAATCAATATGTGCAAGTGTTTAGTAGGAAGGCTCTTTAACATGAGTCGCGATGTGTTAATCGTCACGGCGCTTGCGGGTTTTGTCCGGAGCTTTCTCATGGATAATATTGCTACTTTGCAATCTATGGGATATGTTGTGCATTGCGCAGCCAATGCCAATCATCCAGGGGCCGATGATGTAGTTGATTTTTTAAGTTTGAGTTCGTTGGTCATCAGCCTAGTGCTGAAATCATTGCGCAAATGGTCGGCTATGAACAATTTCATTGCTGGAACATTGTCGTAAATATCGGAGCTACGCTTTTCTGTCCATTCTGTAAGGGAGTTATTTTCTAACGCGTTGAGAAAATCTATTTCCATGCGGCTGGCGATCGCGGGGTTAGGGCCTAATTCATTGTCGTAGCCTGCTGCTTGAATCATTTGCTTGTATATGGCGTATTTACGCATCGGTGTTCCGACGATGTTACACACCCACTCAAGTAAGTCATTCCAATTTTCTGTCCCCATGTAACGCCGAGAAATTCCTGAACCGACAAACAGATATGGAATGCGATTGGTCCTTTTTAGAGCGGACAGCACCGCATCGTGCACTTTCTCGTTGAACTCGGTTGTCGCCATAGTGATCCCTTTGAATTGATTTCCGTGCTATATGCAACAATACCGTAGGTTATTTTGAAACGATGTTGTACGTGGGCAAGTTGATTTAATGCTCTTGCTATTGTGGGATTGAATAGGCTGATAGGTAATTCGAATTGAAATTGTTGTTGCGTTTCGCAATGGTATGTATCTGGTGAAGTCTGGGTTTGTGCAACTGCTAGTTTTGGAAAAACAAGATGCACTATAGGCATAAAACGAATCTCAGTTTTGTGAAATCTAAAACAGAACCAGTGGAGCGTACATCGAAGTTGTCTATGAGGGGTAACAATGTCTGGAACTCTTGGAGTTAAGATTCCAGCTGAATCTCGGAGGGGAGAAGGCGGCGAGAGCCAGGTAAGGGCCTTTTTCTCTGATACTTTCCAATGGTGCGTGATGTCCAAGGACCTTGATTTTGGCACTGATTTATGGGTGATGCCGGTGAACGCTGAAGGAGTGCCCTCATTCGCAGTCCTTGGCGTGCAAGTAAAAAAGGGCGCAAGCTATTTTAGGTATCCCAAAAAAGATGAGCAAGGCAATTTGGTCGGTTGGTGGTTCGTGTTTGACGCCAATCATGAAGTTTCATGGACTAATGGGAGAATTGCCCATATTGTTGTTTTGATTTCTGATGAAGGGACAATGTATTGGTCCAAGATTGAATCTTCGCAGATCGACCACTCTTGTCAGATGCCCAGAATTCTTGTACGTAAGGACCATGTGCTGAAAAAGACGGACGAGGAGGAGCTCTCCGAGTTCGCGTGCAGCACGTATGAGAAGTCTGCATTCAACGGAGTTGTGTGGAATGGCCTGAAAAACATTAAAAACCAGGATCGCATTCGACTCGCAATGCTCGCTCCTCGTGTGATAGCCCCGCATGTGAATAAACATATAGATAACTTAAAAGGTCATGAGGCCTTGGCTTCCTTGCTATATGGGAATGAGTATGGATTGGAGTGGTACTGGAGAGCGGGAAGTGGTTCCATGGCTGACGTGGCCATGCAGAAAGGGAAAAGAAAGGATGAGGCATGGGCTTCATCTGACTGGTGCTGGAAGGCGGCCGCGGCTTTTTATGATTACCTTGATGGGCAGGGTGGACGCTTGGATGAGCTTTTTTCGGTTGCGAAATCTCCTGAAGAGCGAGCCGCATCGGCGGTAATGCAATTTGCCTTTGATATAGATAATAATGATTGGAGTGCCGCTCTTCAACATATTGAAGCTGTTATGACTTATGATCTTTATCCTGTAGATAAAGCGTGGCTGTTGGTCCACGAATCATGGGCGATGTTTGAACTCGGTCGTAAGGATGAAGCTATTTCTGCCGGTTCGAATGCAGTGAGTCTTTGCTTGCAGAATCCAGATGATATTACCGCTAATGGAATCTGCGGTGTGGCGGTAAGGTTGCTATGGCAATACGATTGGATTTGGGGAAACGTTAAGTCATCTGAAAAGCAGGTTGATGTAGCTGCGGTGATTCAGTCATCCGACAATCCAATTTTCTGGTGGCTCGAATTGGGAGAGCGTAGCATTGCGGGTAACGCAGTGTCGAATCGGTGGCTTCATAGTATCGGAGAAAGAGAGAAAAACTATTCGCTAAAACGGCATTTCACCTCCCTTATTCTTCAAACGGCTTTTCTTGGAGATAGAGGTGGGTGGAGAAGATATTGCTGTATGCAAGCGGAAAACGCTTATGTACAGATCGAGAACGGTAATGAAGAAGGGACAGACATTGTCAATGTGCTTGAAGCATTTCGACGGTGTTCTTCCAGAGATGATTATCGGAAAGCGCTTCGGTCCGCCATCCAGAGAACTTCAAACTCCAGGATTGTTGAATATGCCGAAACTGTATCGTTGGATGAGTCCACGCATTCAACGGCACTGAATGATCTGACGTTGTTCCAGTGCATAGGTGATTATCTTTCTGCAGATAAGGCTGATGAAGTTTGCCGTTGGTGCTTGACAACGATGGCGTCTGTGCGGGAATACGTCCGAAAGGTTTCTGCGACGTTCAATATCCCTATTGAACTGTTCAAGACGCTTAAAGCTTGTTATATGGCTACAAGTCGAGATGTACAGGAAGAGATTGAGCAATGGTTCTTGGAGCTGCCTTGCGTGGGAGAAAGCTATGCCTCAGAAGCGCAGAATCTGACGATTCTGTTTCCGGAGTCCTTTTGGGGTGATGACAATCTGGCAATCTTGCTGCAACGAGGCGATGCAGGCTCTCTGCAGCAATGGTACGAATATAAGCAAAGCTCTCATGATGAGGAATCGGAAGCGCAATGGCACGTAAAGGTGAAGAGCGGTCAAGTTGATGTAATCAAGAGAGTCGATGATGCGCAAAAACTTTCCGAGGACGAGATTCGAAGGGTTTCTGATTGTTTTTCTGCATATTGTGCTGAGGCAATAGCAAGCTACGAACAGTCTGGGGTTATTGCTGTTCATGGTGTGGATCACATGCTGAGCGCATTCCTCTTCTGCGGATATGCTCATCCGGAATTAGTTGATTGGGATTCATTCGCGAAGCTTATGCTGTCCAACGCTGAGGCGCTTCAAGACAAAAGATGGCCTTTGAAATTCCTTATACATTTCAGTAATGAATTGCCTGATGGAATTCGAGAGGAACTTTTCAGCATGTTGTCGTGTTTTGTCAAAAGCTTTGAGGATAAGGCCAATATTGTCTATTGGCTAGCGTATGAGGCGATGGCATCACTGTGTGAGGATGAACGTCAAAATATTATTGATTATCTGATATCGAATAAGCGATATAATGCGGTCGCTCGCATAGTGCAACGGTTCCCCGCTGAGAGGTACGTACAGTTGATGGTCACCATGCTGAAAATGGGACCTGCTGGCATGTGCGATACTGCGGCCGGCGCGTTGACCAAACTCGAGCTATGCAATTTCGGTGGCGTGATCGTAACCGAAACTGTTGAGGACATAATGGCGAACGGTACGCTTGCTCAAAAAGAATGGGTAGCTGAAGCGGTGATCGAATCTACTGAGGAAATTCCTGCCAGAATGAGAGAACGACTGATTGCCCTGGAAGATTCAATAGGTTCTTCTATGAGGAAAGCATTGAAAGAAAAGCTGGACGTTTAGCCCACAGATATTTTAAAAGGTGATCTGGAATCAGCAGAGTAGTGACCGAGAGGTTGCGCACCTAGGATTTTACGTCACATGCATGATTCCCAAATGCGCAACCTTGTATATCTAGTGGCTGAAGAATCCCCAAGCGTAATAAGATTCGCGAAATACTTGTTATTTTGTATTGCTTAATGGAAGTTGGATTTCTTCAAAAGAAATTCTGCCACTATTTTCCAAGGTTTGATACGTATTATTATCAGATTCGTGAGCTAAATCGTATTTATTAAGCAGTTTGCGTAAATCTTTTATTGCAGATTTTCTGGATATGCCGTTTGTGTAATATATACCCAACGTAGAGTCGGATTTGTCAAATTTTGCAAGATCAAAATATCTTCTGAAATAATCAAAATCAGCATCGCTGAATGAACATCCGAAACATTTGATTTCGTCAATTTGTTTTTTACTTAATTCATTAATGGTTCTTGCAGATTGCCTATCTAAGCATTCTTTTTGTTGTCGTCTTGTGTCTTTGAAGAAAGAAGAGCGGTAACCTGATGTAATCTTCATCTCAGTTTTAGTAGGGTAACCGTTGTCGTCTGCGATGCCAAACATGGCAGTGCCCTGATTCTCTTCACCATGAAGGTTAACGTAGTTAGGTATGTCTTCCAATGGCCGGGTGTAGTTAAAAGACATTACAAATTCTTCGTGGGGCTCTTTGGGCATACTGGACATATGTCCTCCGATGGTTCCAAAGGTAACATATTCAATCCGTTTTGAGGTCTCGGCTTTCTGAATTTTTTCAAATAGTAGCTTTGCGTTGGCTTGATAGTTGGGATTTTGGTCTATTGTCCTTAAATATTTTGCAAAATCGTTTTCAAGATTGCTTAGCTCTTGATCAAATATGTCAAATAAATTTTCTTCTGTACGGAAAGCGATATCCTTCTTTTGGAAGTAAAGTGTTAAAAGCTCATACATGCTCTTCTTTTGAGGAGGTGTATTTTCTGGGCTATTGGAAAAATATTTAAAATATTCGCTGATAGATATCTCGTTTTCTTGTGGATAATCCTGTAAAAACGTATCGATATTTTTTTCTATATCTTTCCAAAGAACATAATCATTCCTATAACCAGGTTGGTCATGTTCATAGGCAAAGACAATGAACCAAGCAGAGGGAATATTCTTGATGCCTCCGTCTTGAATTTCTTTATAAATTGCTGGAATCGCTTTTGAATCAGAAGAGTTATATCCTTTGTACCATTTGAAACGTGATTCAAAATAATCTGCATAGCGAGATTTCAACCCGCATGCTAAGTCGAAGCCATTACCAAGAAGATACAGCGTTCTCATGTAAATCCTTTCGATTATATTTCATAAAGCTAAACTAATGCAAGACGGATTGTCATCGTTTGTTGTGGCTATACCGTGCCATAGCTGTGCGCGAGTTTCTGCATACTAGAAATCCGTGTGACCATTCATCTGATCGCACGGATTTTTTAATGTCTGAATCGTAATGCGGTGCTGTTTCCGTATCTTACGAAGGCGTCACTATAGGGATTCTGCAGAGGATAGGACTTTCTCGACGATGAGATTGTCTAAAAGTCCTTCTGCATACCGTATGGGCTGTTGTGTGTCCTTGTGATAGCGCACGATGACTCTGCCGTAGAATTTGCGGTATTCGGTCAGTTCCTCTCCCTCGTAGCCGACATAGTGGGAGTCGTCGTCTTCGCTCTTTTCCTTTGGGCATTCCGATGGGTCCCCGATACGCTTGAGACATGTGAGCCCCCATAGGTCGTTGTTTTCTGGAAGACGTACCAGGCCGATCACGTTCTCCCCCTTGTGCAGGTGCTCCGCATCTTTCCCGTTGTCGTTCCTTTTTCGGGATAGAAGCCAATCGGTGTTGAGCTCATCGGGTTTTCTCCTGAACACCTTGATGGGTTCGGTGCCATTGTAGTTGGTCATGAAACGGATTTTCGTCCTGCTGATCTCCTCGTCAGTGAGGTGGAGCAGGTCATTTAATTTGATATCTTCACTCATATCTACATGATAGCTCGTGAGGGCGGGTAGTGTCCGAAAAGTTGCGCACTTTGGATCATGGCCGTCCATGGCGCGATGATCAGTTCGCTTCCACGAGGTTGTCATCGAGCTGGGACATGTCCAGGTAGCGGCGGACGCCCATTCCCTGTGGGTCGGCGGCGTCTTCGAGAGCACGTTGCGCATGAAATGCACCATGCACCGCTGGTACTTCGCCTTGGGCAGCATCGAGCCGACCGTGGCGACGAGCCCGGCGCATCGGTCGCCGACCACGAGCCTGACGCCCTTCAGGCCGCGTTCGATCACCGCGGACTCGAACAGGGTGCCCTTGAGTTTCGGCACCTTCAGCTCGAGCCTGACCGCCAAGGCCGGCAGGCTCGAGCTGAAGGTGCCGAAACCGAAGGACGCGGTCTTCGAGTCGGCGGTGATCGAACGATACCGGCGGCGCGAGCAGAGCGTCGAGAAATCATCGACCGACATGTGCCTGGCCGGCGCGGACAGCTACGAGACCCGCAGCGTCATCTTCACTTCGAACCTCGAGTTCAGCAGATGGGGCGACGTGTTCGGCGACGGGGACATGGCCGCCGCGGTCATCGACCGCATCGTCCACCACGGCAGGATCCTCCGCTTCCACGGCGAATCCTACCGGAACAAACACTCCCTCATGAAATAAACCAAACAAACAACAAAACAAGGAACCAACCGCCGACGGTGTTCAAGTTGAACGCCGACGGTGTTCAGATTAAGTGCCGAACACGTCCACCTCAATTTGACGAAATACATCTGCAACAGTTTGCATACCGGAAATCCATTAGTGTGAGATGCACTGCGGTTTCTCCAGAACGGAAATCCTGTTGAGACACGCTGAATTGACATTGCTGATATTCATGAGTAAATTTATCAGATGCGATAAAGCTAGGCGTTGTCTAGTTCGCGAAAACCGTTCCCTAGATAGGGAACGGTTTTCGTGCATTAGGGAGGCGTTATGTATAGACCATTTATGGCAGTAGAAAGCCAAGTGCAGCAGCTTAACAGGCGTGGTCTGCAGACTGACATGCGCACTCCGTGGATTTTGGAACGTGAAGGCTATTATTCGGTTGTTAACGGGTACAAGGATCCTTTTCTCGATAAAGAAGCCGGAAAAAGAACACATGAAGACCGATATCTTACCGGCACGTCGTTCAATGACTTGTATGCTCTTTTCGTTTTTGATAGGAACTTGCGATTCTTGTTGTTTCGTATGGCTACGTTGTCAGAAGCTATTCTGAAGACAATATGCTCATACGAATTCACCAAAGAGAATGCAGATGAGAAAAATCCTTATCTGAATATCGCAAATTATGCGGAAACAGGCAAAGCACACGACAAAGCTGTATTACTTATTCCAAAGTTAGAGAAAATCATCTCTTTAAACAGAAATCCTAGATTCCCTGATAGGAAAGAATATCTTCGGCATTGTCTCGAGGAATATGAGGGGGAAGTGCCGCTTTGGGTATTGTGTAATGATCTCACTATTGGTCAGATTTATTGGTTTTTCCAGGCGCAGGGTAGCGTTGTCCGTGGAAATATTGCGCGTAGCTTTACTGCTTTATATAAGGATTCTCACCGTCATGGGGAAGAGATTACTTCTATACAGCTTGACAAGATATACCGGAGAATAAAGGATTTTCGAAATATATGTGCTCATGATGAGCGATTGTATTGTGCACATCCTCATGATAGGAACATCACTGTATTCCAGCTTGTTAAGGATTTGAGGCTGGTCACGGACAAGAAACGGTATTTGGAATTCCTACAGCAGCTTGAATCTTTACTCGTAAATTTGGAAAAGGATATCCCTGATTATATTGGTTATGTATGCTGCGAGATGGGCTTGCAAAATGTAGATGTGTTGCAGACTTGGATACAGACAAGCCGAAAGCTGTAAACATTGGAGAACTTTCCGGGAGCTTCGTAGTTCCGAGAATCTCTGGCCATTACTATGCCTTTCGTGAAACCTTATAGCGAAGATTGTTAATCCCCCTATATCTTATGGTATCCGGATGTTACGTATGTTCTGCTTTATGACAAAGCATACGTTGCTAGGCCTTGGGTGCGTTTTCTTGCCATGGACGCATGCTTCCGGCCGCTTCGGCACGTTCTGTGTCCCTAAATGTTGCACGATTCGAAATTTGCCCCGAAAATCGGAATCGTGCAACAAAATTCGTCGTTTCCTTCCGTGGGTCCTCATCTCTTGGCAGGTTCTTGCGGCATGGTGTCCGCTGCAAGTTTGGTGTTTGGACGGTGAGGCGAGAGGCTCAGTGGCGGGCGCAGGGCCTGCCGATCTCGATCGTGGAGGAGATCGCGTTCGAGAACGGTTGGATCACGCGCGGCCAGCTCATGGAGTCCGCTGAGCGTTACGGCAAGAGTCCCTACGGCCAGCATCTCAAGGGCATAGCCGACGGCGAGATCATGCTCGTCCCCAACCAAAAGAGCTGATTCCTCGAGACTAATGGTGTATTAGGGGTGCTGCCTCATTGAGGCAGCGCCCTGATGGCACTTTGACTGACGGTGCTTCTTATGGATTGCGTCGATGAGCGGCACTTCGACGAGGAGTGTTTTGACTGGAGACGTTCCAATGGGCGGCGCTTCGACTGGCGGTGAAGAGGGTCATCTGCCTTATGAGTGGCGGATTTGGGCGGTGTGAAAATGTCATTTCGCTTATCTGTGGCAGGTAATCGGCAGAGATATACCCTTTAACTGTGGAAAATGTACCCCCAAAGTGGCTTTTGCCCGTTATGACCTGCCATATATAGGCGAAATGGGAGTTTCCATCTCTCGGAATCTGCCGCGTATAGGCGAAATGGGAGTTTCCATCTCTTGAAATCTGCCACATATAAGCGAAATGGGGAGCTGGGCACATACATTCCGTCACTTTCAGGGCGTGGCGGAATGATGATGAAAGCCTGTACCGGTCACTACCAATGATTTGAGGAAATTCTTGGGGTATCTATATCTGGCAAGGCCTAATTATCGTTGTATCCGTGTTTGCGGGTGTCCAGTGCCTGCTTCCAATAGGCTTCTCGGGCGAGGACGACGTTTTTGGGCACGGTGGAATCGTAATGTTCCAAAAGCGTGTAACGGAAATGCGTCTCTACGTACGCTTCTCCTGCTGCTCCACAAGTTTGCTTAGTTCTGTATTGCCGCCGTGGCCATTATCTATGTAGTTTTTCCACCGCTGATATATGCCGTTCCTTCCGGTGGCGCTTCCCACATACAGTTTCCCATTATCGGTATTGGTTATTATGTACACGCCTTGCTGGCGGGACAGCGTATTCTTCCAGCTTGCCTTGTCGTTCTCCCAAATCGCCTTAAGTTGGGCGTAGGAAAGGCTAACAGCAGGTGTTGGCGGCCTTGTTCACTTGGCACGGTCGGCCGGTGGTACTTTTTCTTGTCGCCAGAGATAGGCCGCCAAAAATTGGCCACAGAATATTGCCAATAAGTCTCGTACGCGCACGATATCGACAGGGAATGTTCCTTATTTCACGGCCCATCTGTTTGAGTTCCCAAAAATGTGTTCAATGTATGAAGGGATGAGGAATAGTTCGAGGGGGGAAAATTATTCTTGGAAAAGATATTGTCAACGTGAGATGGGGAAGTTCAGTGACTTCTGTAGAGAACGCTAATGTGCAGCAGCCTACCGCACCGCAAGGGGTAGTTGAGGAAGCGGATGACGGCATCACTCTGATGGATCTGCTCAAAATCATTCGTAAGCATCTGGTCACCGCGATTATCGCATTCGTGGTGGTAGTGGCAGGCGTGAGCGCTTATACCTTCCTCGCTCCGGCGAAGTATACGGCTACGGCTCAGACCATGGCTACTTACAATGCTTCTCAAAATGGTGTCGACATTAACCAGCAGTCCGCTGGCGGCAGCTACATTTCCAACCAAATCACCTCATATCCGACGCTTGCCACCACTTCGAAGGTGCTCAAGCCGGTTATTGATGATCTTGGCTTGGATGAAACCACAGCCTCGCGTTTCGGTTCCTCGGGCACGGGCCAAGCCGGTTATTGATGATCTTGGCTTGGATGAAACCGTGACGGATCTTGCCGGCCAGGTCACCGTCACCAATCCGACCGACACCGCATTCGTGAACATTGCCGTGGCGGATGGAGATCCGAAGCAGGCCGCGGACATCGCCAATTCCGTTGCCGAATCGCTGAAGAACGTCATTGAAAGCGACCTGTACTCCGGAGATAAGTCCCCGGTGAAGCTTTCCATCGTGCAGAAGGCACAGGTCCCGACGTCTAAGTCTTCGCCGAAGACTGCCCTGTATTTGGCTGTCGGTGTGGTGCTCGGCATCATCATCGGCGTGTTCGCCGCACTCATCAAAGACCTCCTCAACACCAAGGTTGAAGAGACTTCCGACGTGCGCGGCATCGTCCGAGCATCCTCCCTTGGCTCCGTTCCGATGGACGCTTCGCTTGATGATAAGCGTCCGGTGCTGGTGAGCCGGCCTAACGGCGCTATTGCCGAGGAATTCCGTCGTATTCACACGAATATCGACTTTTTGCAGACCGACCGCACCGAAGGCGTGGGCCAGCTGCTTGTCATCACGTCTGCGCAGCCGTCCGAAGGCAAGACCACCATGTCCATTAATACTGCGGTGGCCCTTGCTGAAGATGGTGCGAAAGTACTGCTTATCGATGCTGATCTTCGCCACCCGTCCGTCGCTCACCACTTGGGCATTGAAGGTGCTGCCGGTCTGGCGCACGTGCTGTCGGGACAGATGGGCCCGAAGGACGTGGTGCAGAGCTACTGGAAGCCGAACCTGCACATTCTGCTTGGCGGCAAGAGGCCAGCGAACGCTGGCGTGCTGCTGAGTTCCGAAACCATGAAGCTCATGGTGGAGCAGGCGCTCACCCAATACGATTACGTGATTATTGATACCGCTCCGTTGACGGTGTCCAACGATGGCGCGGTATTCGGCCGTTGGGCCAAGGGCCTTCTGCTGGTGGTCAGCCGCAACGTGTGCGAGAAGAAGTCCCTGCAGGAGGCGGTCGACACGCTCGCCACCGCGCAGGTGCCGGTGCTTGGCTTCATCTTCAACCGTGCAGATCCGAAGAAGGTCAACTCCCACTCCAACTATTACTACTACCATGAAGATGGTGCTCCGCGTAGCAGCCATCGTGCCAACGGCAAGAAGAAGAGGATTTGACGTTTTCCTTCTTCACGGAATGAGGGGTGTATGGCAACTGAGAACGATGATTCCCAGTCTATGAACGGTATTCTGTCCAACATATCTCGGGATGTGGTGGACACCAGCTGGGATATTCCTCCGCTGACCTTCCCCAAATTGCAGCCTACCGATTCGGAAGAAGCCGATGGTGCGGATGAGACTTCGCTTGCTGAGCCCCGCACCATCGCTTCCTCCGTACCTGCGCAAACGGAACAGCCGGTTTCGGCTGCGCCAACAATCGCGGATATACCCAGTATGCCGCTCGGCACCATCGATTTCGATGATGCGGTTGCACCAGCCGATGCCGAGGAAACCGCCACTTTGCCACCCCTCGTCTCTTCGACAGATGAACAGGACGCCGAAGCGACTCAGGCCTTTGATACATCAGGTGGCATAACCGACCTAGAGGAGCTGGCCGCGGAAGATCCGGAACATGATCCGCTGAAAACCATTCCGGTCGCACCGAAAGAGCCGTCTGCGGACAAGCGAAAGATTATTGCCATTGTCGCTGCGATTGCGGCAGTGGCGGTTGCTATTGCCGGTGTCATCGTGGTACGCAATCGTATCAATTCGAAAGAACAGCGTGCGGCAGTGGTGGTATGTGAGAAGGCGAAATCCAAATACTCCAAAGCCAACGAAAAACTGCAAAACGCCATCGAACAGGCAACTAGTCTGCAGGGCACTGCGGCAAACCAGGTGGCGGATGCCGCCACAATCGACCAGCTCACTCAGGCCGTGACCAAGGCGCAAAACCTCAAGACGGTCGGCGGATGCTCGGTGTTGCTGTCCGAAACCACACTGCGTGCGCACGCCCGTAGCATGAGCAAGCAGATCAGCAATATCAAAGAACAGACCAAGGCCGTTACCGCAGCAGCCACAGCTGTGGACGCCAGCAAGCGAGCTTTGGAAGTGAATAAGACGACTGCCGCATTGCAGAAGGCCATTGCTGACGCAAAGACGTTGCTTGACGGTTCTGCAGGCGAGGTCGCGGACGAGTCGACACGTGACGCGCTTGCCAAGGCGATTGACGCTGCTCAGAAACTCCTTGATGGCAAAAGCACTGATGTTATGGCCATGCAGAACGCTTCGAAGGTGATTTCCTCGACTTCTGACGGCGTGAACAAGTCTGTGGCGGAGCAAACTGCGGCTAATGCCCAGTCGAATACCAATTCGAATACCAATAACGGCACTACGAACCGGCGCTACACATATACGTGGCAATTTGGTCCGGGCTCTGGAAACGGTGTGAACGGTGGTGGTTCGACCGGTGGCAATAACAATGGTGGCTCAACCGGTGGTAATGGCGATTCGACCGGCAACGGTAACGGTGGTTCGACCGGCGGTAACGGCGGTTCTAACGACGGTAATGGCGGTTCGACCGGTGGTAATGGCGATTCGAACGGCAACGGTGGTTCAACCGGCGGTAACGGTGGTAATGGCGATTCGAACGACAATGGCAATGGTGGTTCGGACGGCGGTAACGACAACTCAGATACAGGTACTGCTGGCGAATAAGCCATACCGGAGAAGGATTTGGATATAGCGAATGGTACCCCCCATAGGTCCCTCTTAATTTCTGGGGGGGGCTGTGGTAAATTGTTTGCCGTATGCAGCTGAAGGGGAGGGAGATACATGCAAGGCGTGAATACCGGTGAATCCGGCGCACCAAACGGCGAGCAAGGTATGAGGACTCAAGAGATTCATATCGTCTCGTCCAATGCGCATCGACAGGCATACGCGTCCATGCAGAATCAGCGTCTGCAAAAGCAGTTCGAGCCGATGACTTTTTCCAATACCCCGTTTCCTGCGGAAAAGGAAGGACATAGGCGCGGCAAGGCTGAATCGACTCCCCGGTGGCGTTTCGCCTTCGTCGCCAGCCTGATCGCCATCGATTTGGCAGTGATGCTGCTTTCGTTGACCGTCAGCCTTGTAATCAACGGTGCTGCTTTCGATGCCATCGGCGATGTGATGCCGTTTTGGCTTTTCCTCATTCTGTTCAGCCTGATTTGGTTGCTGTGCTTGGCATTCGCGGGCACATACCACCGCCATGTTATGGCGGACGGCTATGAGCTGTATGCCAAAATCATCAATGCGTCGTTGCTGACCATCATCTCATACTGCAGCCTTGCATTTATTTTCAAACTTGCATTGCCCCGTACTGCGTTGATTATCGCGCCAGTCATCGCCTTCTTCTTGGATATCATCGCACGCTGGCAGATGCGTCAAGCGTTGCACCGTCACCGCAGCAAAGGCTCTTGCAAGTACAGAACGGTGGTCATCGGATCTTCCGATGGCATCAACAAAGCCTTGCAGACCATGCGCAACTGCATGAATTGGGGGTACGAACCAGTTGCTGTATGCCCAATTGAAGCGGATCCAGCTTCAAAAGACGCTTATGTGGTTACCTCATACACACCGGATGCCAATATCGAAGGCTCCAGCAAACTCAAGGTGATTCCTTTCAACTCGGCATTCCCACGTATTTGCGAAAGCCTCGGTGTACAGGAAGTCTATGTGGCGGACGTGCTTTCGCGTGATTCCGAAATGCTGCATGGTCTTTCTCTTGCGGTGGAGTCGCTGGGTATGGAACTTGCCTTGGCGGTCTCCCTGGCGGATGTGAGCGGTCACCGTTTGTATCTGCGAAACACCACGGAACAGCCGGTTCTGTTGGCTTCCCTGCCGCAGTACACGGGAGCTGCGAACGTAATCAAGCGTTTGCTGGACATCATCGGCTCACTGTGCGCGCTGATTATTTCCTCTCCGATTCTTCTCGGCGTCGCCATCGCCATCAAGCTTGATGATGGCGGTCCGGTGTTCTTCTCTCAGACCCGTATCGGACTGCACGGCAAGCCGTTCAAAATGTATAAATTCCGTTCCATGGTCACCAATGCTGAGGAGCTGAAGAAGAAACTCGCTGAGGAAACTGGGCAGGAAGACCGGTTCATCTTCAAAATGAAAGATGATCCGCGTATCACCAAGGTAGGTCACTTCATCCGTAAGACTTCTTTGGATGAGTTCCCGCAGTTCTACAACGTGCTCAAGGGCGATATGTCTCTGGTCGGTCCGCGCCCGGCATTGCCGGAAGAAGTGGCCCGCTATGGTTCCCTATATTCCGCCCGACTGCTGGTCAAGCCGGGCATCACCGGTCCGTGGCAGGTGTCCGGCCGGTCCGATCTTTCACAGGAGCAAAGCGAATATTTGGACGTCTCCTACATTGAGAATTGGTCCATCGCTGGAGATCTTGCGATTCTTGCCAAAACCGTGATGGTAATCTTCACTGGCCGTGGATCGTACTGAGCCAATAAGTGGGTTTTCTGTGATTTTCCCTCTGTTCTTGTGATGGAACAGAGGGAAATTTCATTTGGCGGCCGAAAAAAGGGGTGCCATGTGGCACAATAATGCGCTGGAATAGTCAAATTGAGTGCTTAATGATTTGAGGAGCAAAGCATGGGGCAACATGCTCAAGCAATACGGGAAAAACATACGGCACGGAATGTGACGCTTATTGTACTTGCGGTGCTGATCGTGCTACTTGCCATTGCCGCAGTGTTTGGTATGCAACTGTATAAGCAGGCAAAAAGCGTCAAGGCGCACGAATCGCAAGCCATATCCTCACTATCCGCAATCAATGACCCCGCAAAGCTCAAGGATGCCGCCGCGTCGCAGGCGTCCATCGCGCAGGCTCAGCAGCAGACGGCGCAGGCCAAGCAGATTGCGCACGGTTCACTATGGAACGTGGCTGCGAAAATGCCGTTCGTCGGCAGTGACATCGCCACTGTGCAAGGCATGACGGAAGTCGTGGACAACCTTGCACAGCAGACACTGCCATCGTTGACCACTGCGGTGCAACAGCTTACCGATGCCAATCTTTCCGGTGCAGAAGGGCAACTTAATCTGCAGCCAATCGCCGATGCGCAAGGCAACTTCGACAAGCTCAACCAGCAGGTGCAGCAGCAGAACAAGCAGTATAACAGTCTTGCCGAGCCGAAAATCGGCATGGTGAAGAAAGCCTATCAGCAGGGCAAGGACCAGCTTGACAATATCGCCGATCTGGTCGGGCAGGTCAGCAACGCCACTCACATGCTGCCTTCCTTCCTTGGCCAGAACGGTGCCCGCACATACTTGCTGGCGGCACAGACCACATCCGAAACACGTTCCGGCGGCGGCTTGGTTGGCTCTCTCGGCACCATGACTGCGGATCATGGCAAAATCGCGGTGGGGGACTTCCATCCGAATGCTGAATTCGTCAACGGCAACAACGGCACCGCTGAGGAACATGCGGTATTCAACAGGCCGTTGGGTTTCTCCTTCGACGTGCGAGACACCTTCGCGGTGCCGGATGTTTCCCGCAACGCGGAGATGCTCAACGCTTCATGGCAGCGTTCGCAATATGCCTGCAACATCGACGGTTTGATTTCCGTGGATCCGGTGTTCATCCAGAAGATGGTGGAGATCAACGGACCTGTCACCTTGTCCAACGGCACTGTGCTTACCGGCGAGAACACCGCCGAATACATGCTCAACACCATCTACAAAGACGTTCCTGTGGCACAGCAGGACGAATACTTCGAGTACATTGCCAAAACGGTGATGGACGGCGCTTTTGGCAACATGACTGTGGACAAGATGATGAAGGTGGCGCAAAGCATCGGTGATTTGGCCGAGAACCGCCACTTCTACGCCTACACGTTCCACGATGACGAAGCGAAGTACTTCCAAGGTGCTGGACTCGCCAAGAATGCGCCTGAAAGCGAGACCAATCCGGAAACGGGCATTTACATCAGCGAGCAGAATCCTTCGAAGATGGGTTGGTATATCGACCGTACCAGCGAAGTGACCAAGACAGGGGACAAGACCTACCACGTGAAGTACACGCTGACCAACCGTATGACTTCCACGGAAATGGCTACCTGCACGAGTTACATTCTCGGTGGTGAGCAGAAGGGCGTTGGTGGCGTGCCCGTGGCGCCGAGTGGCACATCCGCGCAGCGTGTGCTGATTTACGCGCCTGCAGGTGGTTCGATTGGATCAATCGCCGTGACCGGTGATGTGCGTGACCGTAGCAATGCCACCATGGACGGCAAGCCATTGAACTCCAGTATGGCGTACATCGCACCTGGCAAGAGCGTGACGTACGAGTTCGACGTGACCGTGTCTGACAAGGCCACGGCTGATATGAAGCTCGATCAGACGCCGTGTGGCAAAATGACCAATGATGTGAAATACAACTATTGAAATATGACGCGGTAATTCTCGACATTATTGGTGCATGATTTCCTTGAATTCATCTCAATGAAAACTTGTTCAATGAAGTCTATGAATTATTGCTATATTCTTGGAAATACAGGGGTATTTCTACTGGAAAGCGGAGATACCCCCTATTTTATTAGTGAAAAAAGGGTGTATTTATGCGAATTGTTGTATTATATTGCATGTAATTAATATCCTATATTTTCAAGGGGTTGGCATGTCTGTTCTTGACGGATTTGAAGCAGTGGGAGAAAAGACCATCACCAATAAGATGACCATGACGGTCATGGAATCATCCGTTCGCTTTTCCAAAGGCGTGACCGAAGCGCTCGGATGCCCGGCATACGTGAAATTGCTGGTGAATGACAAGCAGAAGAAGATCGCAGTCCAGGCATGCGACGCCAAAGACGAGAACGCCATCAAGTTCTGCAAGACCAAGCGAAGCAAGGCCGATGGCGTCGACTCTGACGCTGCAGGAAAGGCTTCTTCCGTGACCGTGCGTACCACCGATGTGCTGGTGGCGGTGCAGAAGTATTTCACTTTCCCGCCGGTCGCAGACGACCAGATCGCCTATTTCGCCATGGATGGCGAGTCCTACCCGGATGAGAAGGTTGTCATTTTTGCTGTGGCCGATGCCTCAAAGGGTGTATCCGGCAAGCGCGGTCCCCGCAAAGGTTCGCATCATACGGCCAAAGATGGCGAGTAAGTGAACAATATTCCGCTCAGCTTGAAAAATCGCATATAGTACAGTTCTCTTGATGTGAGTGCTGTACTATATGCAGTATCTTGATAGGCTGTGCGAATCGTCCATAAACGCTAATAATGAGTACGTATGCATCCAGCCCAAAAATCCTGAAAAAGGGAGCTTGGAATGAATGTGGCAGGTAGCGGGCGTGTAGGATCTTCGTTCAGTATTCGAGTCGCTCAAAATAACGTGCTTGGTTGGCGATGGACGGTGGAAAAAGAGCATGACGGCTTTTTCGAGCCCGTTGCGTCTGGCCGTTCACTCACGCGTAAGATGGCCAAAAGGGCCGCGATAAAAGCGATGAATGAATTGCGTGCATAAACAACCGTAACGCCATGAATGGCCTGCATCTTTCCATATGAAATATAAAAAGATGTATAAGACAGGAGAGGCTCCGCACAATGTGTGCGGAGCCTCTCCTGTCTGAAAAACTAAAACTCAGTAGCAGTGGTTGGCGAGCCAGTAGGTGTAGGCGCCCTGGATGGAGCCGTAGCGCTGTGCGCAGTAGCCCCAGAACCACTTAAGCTGGGTCTGGTAGTTGGTGGCCCAATCGGCACCAGCGCTCACCATCTTCGAACCGGGCAGCGCCTGCGGCAGACCGTACGCGCCGGAGCTTGGGTTCGTGGCTGCGACATTCCAACCGGACTCATGAGAAATGATGTACACGGTGGCGGTGAAATCGGCCTCGGAATAGCCGCTGGACAGCAGATAATCGTGAGCCCACTGCTGCATTTCGCCAGCCGGCACGGTGGTGCCGATCGACGCTGCGGCCGCGGACGGCGTGGACGAGGAGCCGGTGCCGACGAGAATCACCTTGTCGGTCGGAGCCTTCTTCACGAAAGAGCTGATCATATTGGAAGACATGACCTTGCCGCCGGACTTGGTGACGAGGTTCGTGGTCTCCATAACACCGTTCGCGCCTTCGGTCTCGACCTTCTCCTGGCCCTTCGGCAGGCTGGAGGTCTCCTTCTTGACCGTGTTGAATGCGATATCCGTATCAGACACCTCAACGGAAGCGCCGGCACGTTCGATCTTGATGACGGTGTTCTCGTTCACCTTCGTATCCAAAGACGGGGAAACGGTGTCTTCCGTATCAAGGGTGATGTCGCCCGCGTCAAGCACGGACTTCACGTCGGTGAAATGCATGCCGGGAACCACGCGGGTCTTGCCGTTGATCTTCACGGTGACGTACGAAGTATCTCCGGAAAGCGCCTCACGGGCGTTGCCACGGGAGGCTTCGATGCTGTCGGTGACGGAATACGCGGTGACCTGCTTGGCAGGAGACTTCTCCGCGGTGGCGTACAGATTATGCGACACGATGCCGCCAGTGGCCAACAGCCCCACTGCCGCAACCGTTGCGACAATCTTCACCATCTGAGATTTGCCCGGCAAGGCAAACGTAGTTGGTTGGGCATGTTTCTTATGGCTAGCCATTCTGCTCCTACATCGGGTACAATTCCTCGGCGGATTCCGTGCCTAGGGCACGGCGCACAACCGCTAGGGTTCCGCCGGAATGCGCGCAACTGCATATAGTCTACCGCACCCCAAGGAACTTGAAGATAACGTATGCAACGCGCAGGCGACGGGCCGAATCATCGTTCCGACTGACTGCTTGGCGTTTTCACTTTGGCGTCTCCGCTGGAAGCGGTGTCCCCATCGGAAGCGGCCGCATCCATATCCAACGCCTTGGCCTGGCTGATCAGATCATCCAAATCGGAAGCGCGCAACGCGCCGGCCTGCTGGAAGATGATCTGCTGCTTCTTGACGACCATCAGCGTCGGCACTGCCTGAACCTTGGCCGCGGCGGCCAGATCGGGATTCTGATCGATATCCACCTTCGCGAAATAGACGTCCGGATTCGCCTCGCTTGCCTTCTCGAACGTTGGGCCGAATGCACGGCACGGACCGCACCACGTGGCCCAGAAATCCACGAACACCAGATCATTGGATTCGACGACCTGGTTGAAATCCTGCGAAGTGACTGCATGCGTTGCCATATGCGTTCCCCATTTCCCGGCTTACGCTATAAGCCGATTTCAAAAAAACAATATCGTGCAATGCTGCGCAATATTGCGAAAGCCCGTTTGCGAAAAGTATATAGCCGCACGCCACGCAAACACACTGCCGCACCCGATTGCGCTATGGGAAGAATCGGAAGCACGTGACATTCACATGCCGTGCGTGATAATGGAACCATGCCAGTGATGAATGATGAAGTGCCCGACGAGGGCGATTTCGACGCTAACCGCCATCGCGGGGAATTCGACGACATTACGCCGGAGGATTTCATCCGCGGAATGGGCAACCCTCCGGGATGGCTCCCATCGGACGAAATCAACCGCATGCGCCACGAAATACCGATTCCGTACGTCGTGGTCGTGCCGGTGCGCACCGACGATCTCGGCAGGGTGGCGCAAATCGGCTCGCTGCTGCGCGTCACTGACGACGGCGGTATCGAACGCACATTGATCGCCGGACGTGTGCTCTATCACGAATCGTTGCGTGAAGCGGTGGCGCGCAACGTCGCAAAAGATTTGGGCGATATCGCCCTGCCGCAGCTGCCGATCAGCCTGCAGCCGTTCACCGTGGCCGAATTCTTCCCGACACCCGGCCTATCCGACTATTACGATCCACGCCAACATGCGATCGCGCTATGCTACGTGGTGCCGATCGCCGGCGATTGCAAGCCGCAGGACGAGACGCTCGATGTGGAATGGGTCGACCCGTCCGGAGACATGCTCGACACCTTCGTCGGGCAGATGGCCAACGGTTACGGCACCATCGTGCGGCAGGCGCTCGCATGGACCGGCAAGTAGGACAAGCCGCGCACGCGAGGCAAGAGCTAGTCAAACTAGGCGAATAGGCAGATAGGGGAGGATTAGAAAAATATGGCGATTGAACTGAACAACAACATATATACGGACGGCGGCAACGATACCGAAACCACGCCGGTGGTGCTCGTGCACGGCTTCCCGGTGGACCACCGCATGTGGGACGAGTGCGCGGCGGCTTTACGCGACCAAGCTGTGAAACAAGGCGTGAAACCATTTGCGATCTGGGCTCCGGACATGCCCGGCGCCGGCGAAGGACCGATTCCGTCCGACGAAGACAGCGGCGGCAAGGACGCCGACGGCGCGTTCCCATACGGACTGGACCGCATGGCGGACGCGTACGTGGACCTGCTGCACGCCGCCGGCTACGGCAAAGCCATCTGGGTGGGCCTGTCGATGGGCGGCTACCTGATTCTCGACATCCAACGCCTGCATCCGGAAGCGGTGGCGGCGCTCGCCCTGTGCGACACGAAAGCCGACGCCGACTCCGCCGACATGCGATTGAAGCGCGTCGCAATCGCCACCGACTGCGCAACGACCGGCACACACGAGCCGGTCATGGGATTCGCCGTGCCGTCGGAAGCCGACTCCACCGTGAAGCAGTCGGACGCCTACTGCAGGCAGTTCGAAACGTGGATCAACGAACAGCCCGCCGACGGCATCGCCTGGCGCGAACGCATGGCCGCTGGCCGTCCCGACCTGAACGACGTGCTGCCGAACATCAACGTGCCAGTCGCAGTAATCTGCGGCGACAAGGACCCGTCCAGCCCGCCGGCAGTGATGAAGCCGGTCGCCGACGCGATGACGAAAACCGACGTGACGATGACGGTGATCGACGACTGCGGCCACTTCAGCGCGTACGAACACCCCGACCAGGTGGCCGCCGCGTTGCTGGAACTGGTGAAGCGAGTCGGCTGAGCCGGCTGCGACGATTATCTGTGGCAGACCATCCGGCGTATCGACAAGATATAGAGAAAATATATAAAACGTATATACGAAATATGTACTACGTATGTATAACGAATATATTCCGTATATAACACGCATGAAAGAGGCAACACAACCATGAGCGTGTTCTCACCACTGGCATTGACGCAGACCCTGCCGTTCCTGCCACTCGCCCAAGGAAACATCGACTACGAAGTGGCACGACGCGGCGAACCCGACCTGTTCGCCAAAGTCCTGGCGGAACCGGCAACGAAAGTCATCCTCGTCAAAGACGGCAAAGTGGCCGTGCCGCACGGCCAAGGCGCCATCGCCGACTACGCCAACGTGAAAATGCGCCTCGCCCAACTGCCGGGCGCGTACGTTGCCGCGGAACTCGAATCGCACCCATCGGCGCTCGCGATATTCCTCGGCTCGTACGGCGGACGATTGGGCGAGCACGTCATCGCCGTGGACGTGACGCACGTCCAGCCGAACGATACGACGATTACGGCTGCGACGGCTCGCAGCGGGGGAGCGGACGACGCGTTCGCCGAAGTGCCGGCGCACGAATCGCAGGAAAACGCGAAATCGCTGCTGGAAAGCGCGGCAACCCGATTCGACTGGGTGGACCTGCGCGGATTCGCACCCCACGCCAGCGCACGCGAAGCCGGACAGGCAACCTCCGCCATCTCGCTCAGCATGTGGCACGCCCGGCAGCGTCACTGCCCGACGTGCGGCGCGCCCGTCGAACCGGCGCTCGGCGGCTGGGCTCAGCACTGCACGAACGATGAGGATGGCAATCGTTTGCTGTTCCCCCGAATCGAGCCAGCGGTGATCACCGCGATCGTCGACCATGATGACCGTCTGCTGCTGCAGCACAACAGCGCATGGCGCAACAACGGCCTGTACTCGGTTTCGGCCGGATTCGTGGAGGCTGGCGAAAACCTGGAGCACGCATGCCGGCGCGAAGCCAAAGAGGAAGTCGGCATCGAAATAGGCGAACTCAAATACCTCGGCTCCCAGCCGTGGCCGTTCCCCTCGTCTCTCATGATGGCGTTCAAAGGCGTGGCGGTCACCACCGACGTGCACGTGGACGGCGAGGAAACGTTGCAGGCGCGTTGGGTCACACGCGACGAATACATGAGCGAACTGGTTTCGGGACGTATGGAGGCTCCGGGCAAAGCCACGATCGCACGCTACATGATCGAGGAATGGCTCGGCCACGACCTGCCGTGACAAGACCTGCCATTAAAAGGTGGTATCGGCTGAGCCTGTCTTCGGGGCGGTTGCCGGGGGAGCTTGTTTAGGTATTCGTTTGGGCACTCGTCTGCGTATCATGCTGCATGGTATGTACCGTTAAGAGAGTGAATGAGGAAAACCACATACATGTCTGATAGAAGTGGGCAGAACGATACGGACAACAGTTTCGCCGGCATCTCGTTTGAAGGGGTGAATGCCGTGCCGCCGCAGTCTGGTGAGAACGGCGATGCGATCAATCTCGCCGACGTGGCCGATGTGTCCGAACAGGACGACGTGTCCAACGCCGCCACCGAGACCATGCCGCCGTTGAATTTCGCATCGGACCAGACCCAGCCGTTCCAGTCATTCCCGACGGCCGGTGCCGCCGAAACCACGCCTGCCGGAACTGTCCCCAACGGAGCTGTTCCCACTGGTGCCATTCCTACCGGTGACATGCCCTCATCCACGCCCGCTCCCGCCATTCCCGTGCTCACCATGCCGGTCGAAGGAGAAGCCGTCGTGGCCAAGAAACGCAAACTGCCGCTGATCATCACCGGAATCGTGCTCGCCGTACTGGTGGTCGCCGCGATCGCCGGCTTCTTCACCGCACGCTGGTACTTCCAAGACAAGGCCGCGCCGGGCGTGACCTTCGGCGGAACCAGTGTGGCCGGACAGACCGCCGACCAGCTGAAAAACACGGTGGCGGCCGCCGTGAAGAACACCACCGTGAACATCAAGGACGGCAACGGCAACAACGCTTCCGGCAGCCTGAGCGACCTTGGCGTGAGCTACAACGTCGACAAGACGGTCACGGAACTGCTCGCCGCCAAGCACCAGACCAACGGCGCACTCGAATACATCAACGAAGTCAACCCGTTCGTCAAGAAGAACGTGCCGCTGAACGCCAAGTCCAACAAGCTGGCCCTCAGGACGTTCGTCACCGACAAATTCGTGCAGGACACCGACCGCGCGGTACCGTCCACCGCATCGTACGATGCCAACGCGCGCGCCTTCGTCGCAGTGGAAGGCCGCGGCGGCAGGTCCCCGAAGGTGGACAACGTGATCGACACGGTCGCCAAAGCCATCGCGAACCCGGGGCACAGCGGCAGCGTGACGATTACGTACGAAACCATCGACGTGCCGGTCGCACTGCCTGAAGCCCAAAACGTGGCCGACCAGGCAAACGCGCGACTGAATGCGCCAATTGTGCTGGACAACGGACAAGGCAAGACCTTCCAGATTCCAGCCGAAGTCGTGGCCTCATGGCTGAAAACCGACGCCGACCTCGAACACGGCACGCTTTCGCTGTCCTACGATGACAACGCCATCACCAACTACGTGCAGCAGCAGGTCCCAGCCCAGCTCAACCAGGACGCGGTCGACCAGGAAGACGCCGTCGACAACAGCGGCAAAGTGCTGGCCACCATCGTCAAAGGCGTGAACGGCGTGAAGGTCAAGAACATGGAGGCGCTCGCACCGAAGATCGGCGAAGCGCTCAAAAACGGCCAAGGCGCCACCATTCCGGTGGACGGTGATGTGCAGAACTTCAAAACCGTGCAGAAGAAGAGCGAATACCGCATCGTGGTGGACCGCACCGCGCAAACTGCCACCGTGTATCACAACGACGAGGCCGTCAAGACCTTCCCGGTGTGCACGGGCACCACCGGCAAGCACGAAACCGACCTGGGCACCTTCTACATCTACCTCAAGTATCAGATCCAGGACATGACCGGCCTGAACGACGACGGCTCGCGCTACCTGTCCAAGGGTGTGAAGTGGGTAAGCTACTTCTACGGCGGCGAAGGCTTCCACACGGCAAGCTGGAACAATTACGGCATCGCCCACGGCGACCCGGCGCACTACGGCTCCCACGGCTGCGTGAACATGTACGAAGCCGATTCCAAGTGGATCTACGACAACTGTCCGGAAGGCACCATCGTGCAGGTAGTCGGCGCCATGCCATCCGGACCGGTACGCTGACCCGTTGCGCGTGGCGCGGGTGCGCGGCGTTCGCATACGCCGTACAATGGGCGGCATGAGCGAAGCAAACGATAGCAAAGTGAACCTCGACGTGCCCGAGCACCTCGAATACTCCGACGAGCACGTGTGGGTGGATTCCTCCGTTGAACCCGCCATGGTGGGCGTTACCGAATACGCCACCGAACAGTTCGGCGAACTCGTGTACATCGATTTGCCTGAAGTCGGTACGCAGGTCGAAGCTGGCGACGAAGTGGCGGAATTCGAATCCTCCAAGGCGGTCACCGCGCTGGTCTCGCCGGTGGCTGGCACCATCCGCTACGTCAACAACGAGGCTGCGGACGATCCGAGCATTGTGACGGACGATCCGTACGGCGAGGGCTGGATTTTCAAGATCGAGCTTGAGGATGACGAGCCTGACCTGCTTAGCGCTGACGAGTATGCCAAGATTGTGGCTGACTGAATAGCACGGACGTCTAGTTTTAATTACGGCTGCGGCCGGCGGGTGCGATGCGCGGCACACTCAAGGCCGTTCGGTCGGGCTTACGGTCGCGCATCGCACCCGCCGGCCGCAGCCTTTTTATGGGAAGTGCCTTGCGGGGCCCTGAAAGTTCCCTGATTTTCTCGGTGGCGTTACTGTTTGTTCGAACGCGACCCCTATAGTGGGCATATGAGTGAAATTCAGCCGTTGCCGCAGTTCCCGCCGCAGCGTGCGCCGCAGCACGACCAGCAGCGCGAACAGCAGCGTATGGGGGAGCGGATGGACGATTCTTGCGATGACATGCCCACCGTGCCGATTCCGGCACGCAAGGTGGTCACCACCTTCGACGCGGCCTCCAGACATGAGCGTCTTGAAGTCAAACCGCCGCTGACCAGGCTGTTCCGCCGCACGATCACCAAAGCATTCAGTGTCTGGCTGAAATTCTCGACCGCATTGGTACGGTCGCTCGACTGGTATCCACGTGTCGAACCCTACGTCGGCTACGGCACCGAACACTACTCCCGACTGATCTGCCGTACCGTATACGGCCCGTTCAAACGGCAGGCCGGCCGCCTGATTCGCGGCATCCGTGGCATGCTGATGGTGCCGTCCCCGCATACCAAAGTGCGGATCGCCATCGATGACGTGCCCATCGAAACAGTGCAGGTGGGTGCGTCGGAAATATACGACGCGATCGACAGCAATCCTGATATTTCCAGCGAATTCGCGGCATCCGACGATGCCGGCTACCTCGACCTCGTCGCCGAGCATTCGCTCGAACCGGGCATCCACAACGTCTCGTACAAAGTGCGCAGCCGCAAGCCGGTCAACGCCAACCTTTTCACCATTCCCAGCGGCACCAAAGTGGGCGTGATCTCCGACGTGGACGACACCATCATGGTCACGCAGGCGCCGCGTCTGATGAAGGCCGCCTACAATCTGCTGCTGCTTAATCCGCGCAAAAAAGTGCCGGTGGCCAGCATGAACCTGCTGTTCAACCGCATCGCGGACATGTTCCCGGACGCGCCGTTCTTCTACCTGTCCACTTCGCCATGGAATGTGGAAAGCTCGATCCGCCATTTCATTACGAACCACGGTTTTCCGGAAGGTCCGCTGCTGCTGCGCGACCTTGACCCGAGGCCGAAAACCTTCATTCCGTCGGGCGTGCAGCACAAGCTTGAATACGCCGAACAGCTGATGGCGGATTTTCCCGATATGAAGTTCATTCTGATCGGCGACGACGGGCAGAAGGATCCGACCACATACGCCACAATCGCACGCCGCTACCCGGGGCGTGTGCTGGCGATCGGCATCCGGCAGCTGTCCCCGCGCGAAGTGACCGGCAATTTCGGTTCCGTCGCCGGGCGCGTGGCCACGCAGCCGATGCCGGTCACCGACGTGCCGGTATTCACGGGAACGACCGGATCGAACATCATGAAAACCATGCTGCCGTACCTGCGCGCCGCGCAAAACGGCGACTGACGGCCGACACAAGTTTGGGTGGGTCGTCAGTATAATCGCGTGCATGAGTGAATTTCGGGGTATGGAAAACACCATGAACGTGAAGGAAGCGACGAACGCGCACGACGAACACCAGAATGGACTGGCGGTGCCGGAAGCGAAGCGGGTGCCAAAGGAGCGCACCTTCCACGGCGATACGTTCATCGATAACTACGAATGGCTGCGCGACAAGGGATCGCAGGATGTGCGCGACTATGTGGCGGCGGAGAACCGCTACTGCGAACAGCGCATGGCACCGCTCGCATCGTTGCGCAAAACGTTGTTCGAGGAATTCAAATCGCATGTGCAGGAAACCGACATGTCCGTGCCGACGCGCATGGACGGCTACTGGTATTTCACCCGCACCACGCAGGGCGAACAGTATGCCGTGCAATGCCGGGTGCCGATTCGCGGCGCGGACGATTGGGATCCGCCGACGGTGGAGGCCGGTGTGCCACTCGACGGCGAACAGGTGGTGTTCGATACGAACGCCGAGGCGCAAGGCCATGATTTCTTCCGTGTCGGCGGCATGGACATCTCCAAGGACGGCCGCTGGATGCTGTACGGCACCGACACGAGCGGCGACGAACGCTACGATTTCCGCATCCGCGATCTTGAGACCGGCGACGAGTTGGAGGAACGGTTCGAGGGCATCGGCGGCGCCTGCTTCACGCCGGACGCGCAATGGGTGTTCTACGTGCTGCTCGACGGCGCATGGCGTCCGTACGCGGTGATGCGCCACCGTGTCGGCACCCCCGTCGCGGATGACGTGGAGGTCTACCGCGAGGCGGATGAACGCTTCTGGGTGGGCATCGGACTGTCCTTCGACGAACGGAACATCGTGATTGGCACCGGGTCGAAAACCACCACCGAGGTGCTGATGCTGCCGGTGGACACCCCAGAGGGCTCGTTCCGGGCGTTCATTCCGCGCGAAACCGACGTGGAATACGATGTGAGCTTCGCCTGCTTCGAAGGCGCGGGGGAGCATGGCGAGGATATTCCGCTCGCCGTGGTGTACCACAACGCGTTGAATCCGAATTTCGAGATCGATGTGATCGATATGCGGACGCACGAGCCTCCATACCGGCTGGGCGAAGGCGTGCGCGTGGCGGTCGGATCGCCCTACGGTTGCGAGCACGGCGACGACGTGGACCCCGGCGCCTCCTCCATGCCGATCGGCACCCCGTATTCAAATCCCTGCAATCCCGCCATTCTGCAGGGCGCGCACGGCTTGGGCATCGAGGGTATCTCGATCCATCGGCATTTCGTCGCATTGCAGTACCGCGCGGAAAGCCTGCCGCACATCGCGGTGATGACGAAGCAGGCCGCCGCCGAGGATTTCCTGGCCGGCCGGCCATGGCGGTTCACTGAACTGGTGCCGCACGCGCTGGAGGACGATTGGGACGTCGACGAATCCGTGGACGAGATCAACGAGGAACGCGCCGAGATCTGGGGCAAACTGGACGCGGCCGCCGCCGCGCAAGGCAAGGGATCGGCCGTGCATGGCGTCTCGCGTCGGGCGATGACGTCGTCGGACGGCGCCACCGCCGACCGCATGCCGGGGGAGACGCGCCGCCTGTATTCGATCGGCGTTGGTGGCAACCCCTCGTATGACGCGCCGCGCATGCGCTACTCGTTCGCCAGCTACACGCGCCCCGGCGAGCTGCATGACTACGATCCGGACACCGGCGAGGACCGTCTGCTCAAACGCGCCACCGTGCTGGGTGGTTTCGATCCGCGCGACTACATGGAACGCCGGGTGTGGGTCACCGCGCGCGACGGCGAACGCATCCCCGTCTCGCTGGTATGGCGGCGTGACGTGCCGACCTGCGATTCCGCCATGTTCATCACCGGCTACGGCGCGTACGAGATCAGTTCCGATCCGGGATTCGCGGTGTCACGCATCAGCATGCTCGACCGCGGCGTGCTGTACGCTGTGCCGCACATCCGCGGCGGCGGCGAAATGGGACGCGCCTGGTACGAGCAGGGGCACCTGCTCAACAAGAAGCATTCGTTTGAGGATTTCATCGACGCCACGCGCGCGCTGCAACGTGCCGGACTGGCCTCGCCGCTGCGTACGGTGGCGAACGGCGGCTCGGCGGGCGGCCTATTGATGGGGACGGTCGCCAACATGGCTCCGGAATGCTATGCGGGCGTGGAGGCGGACGTGCCGTTCGTGGACGCACTGACCTCGATCCTTGATCCTTCGCTGCCGTTGACCGTCACCGAATGGGACGAGTGGGGCGATCCGCTGCACGACGCGGATGTGTACGCGTACATGAAGTCGTACACGCCATACGAGAATGCGCCAGATAGTGAAAATGACGAAAGAACTGCCGTTTTTCCGAAAATTTTCATTACCACATCCATGAACGACAACCGCGTGCTGTATGTGGAGCCGATGAAATGGCTGGCCCGGCTGCAGCATGCCGGTGTGGACGCCGTGGCGAAAATCGAGGTGGAAGCCGGCCATGGGGGTACGTCCGGGCGGTACAAGCAATGGGAGGAAGTCTCCTATGAGAACGCTTGGTGCTTGTCGATGATGGGCATCGGCGGCTGAGTGGCCCCGAGGGTACTCCGGGGGATTTTCCGAGGGTAGAAGAATCATGACTGACGAAAACCCATTGTTGCAATCGTTTGCAGCAATGGGTTTTTGTTTCAGAAAATTTTCATGAAACATTGCAAACACCCTTCAGCGTTTCGCGAATCCCCTTTTAGAGGCACTCTAACGTCAAACGTTTTATACCGCGTTTTTTAGCACTTTTATAAGGAAAGACACTGTTTCATACGTCAATGTTGATGTCGTGACACCATGCTTGCATGACAGTGGCGGTAGCTGGGGCAAGGTAGTGGCTGCCGCCACCTTAGGTTGTGCTTAATCGTGAAGCGAGGGATTATGCATAGGCGCAAGGAGTTGGCGTCAAAGCGCTGTGTGAAAACGTTTGCTGCCATTGCCGTGGTGCTGGGCATGCTGCTGGCTTGCATGCTGATTTCGCCGAAATACGCCCAAGCGGCAAGCTATGACCTGTCCGGAGATAACCGCGGTTGGGTCGTAGGAACGGGAGAGCAAGGCTCGCAGGTGCAGTTCAGCACGGATGGCGGCAAGAACTGGCAAAACTACACCAACGGCATGACGCTGGATTACGGCACTCAGGTCAGGGTCAAACTCTCCTGGAAGGTGCCCAACGAAGTGAAGGTGCAACAGGGGACCACCTTCACCTACGATCTGCCGCAAGGCATCGCCTTCGAGAACGGCGCCACCTACCCGATGTATGACAGCACCGGCAAACAGCGCGGAACCTTCACCGTGCAGGACAACAAGGTCGTTGCCACCTACACCGACACCACCGACGCCAGCAGCGGCATCAACGCCTACGTGACCATCGACGGCAAGATTACACGCAGCGCCGACAACAAAGGCAATGGCGGCGAACGAGATTGGAATTTCCCGGGCATCGGCAATGTCGAAACGACGATTAACCCCGAACACGGCCTGGACATCCACAAGAACGGCGCCGTGAACACCGGCGAAACCGATGCCGACGGCAACAGTGTCTACTACTACGTGCTCAATGTAGGTTCCACCGGGCCGAACACCAATGTGACCATCACCGATACGATGGGAGAGCTCCTCACCCTCGACTCGAATTCGTTCGAGCTGTTCACCGACGCGGGCCTGACCACGAAGTACGGCAAGTCCGATTGGACGGCGACGCCGAATATGGACGGCAAGGGATTCACCCTGACCATCCCGAGCATGGGCGACGGCGAGAAGCTGTACGTGAAGTACAAGGTCAAGGTGAACCGCCAGCAGGTCATCGAAGCCTGCAAAGCCACCGCGGACGCGACCGCGCAGTGCGAGAACGGCAATCTGGACGTCACCGACAACAAAGTGACGATCAAGTCGAACGAATCCACGGAGAAGACGGACCACAAGGGCCTGGTGTTCAAATCCAAGTGGACAGTGAACAAGCGCGGCTCGGCCGATGGCGACCAGCACGACATCAACTGGAATATCGAGCTGATCCCGGGCGACGACAGCAATACCAGGAACACCATGGTCAAGGATCTGCTCGGCGAAGGCATGGAGCCGCCGACCGGCGATGTGACGATCGAATGCTACGGAAAAGACAACAAGTACTGGCCCGTGCAGAAGACGGTGAAGATCAAGTGGGCGGACCTGGTAAACGGCACGGCGACATTGCCGGAAGGCTATGGCCGGTACGTCATCACCTACACCACGCCGATCGCGAACGCCGATTCCACAACGCAGACGACGTACACCAACACCGTGGATGGCAAGGACGGCGACGGCAACAACTTCAATGGCACCGGCACCGTGACCATCGACCGTACCGAAGGCGACATCGCCAAGAGGACCCTGTCCGGCGCTTCCGCGACATCCCCCATCCAATGGGAGACCACGTTCACCGCGAAGAAGGACTTTGATGGCGCGACGATCACGGATACCGTCGACCAGAACTGCTCGGGGAAGAATGCGGACGGCAGCGACAATTGCACGGCCACCGGAGACTGGCAGACGTTGAACCACGATGTGAAGGTCTACACCGACGCAGCCCATACCAAGGAGTACCCCGCATCGAACTACCAGATCAAGTATGCGAACGGCAACAAGAGCTTCACGTTCACCGTTACAGGCAAGCTCGCGAAGGGCGACAAGCTGTACATCGTGTATTCCACCACGGTGAAGGACGGAGCCCCGAGCACGATCTACAACACGGCCGCCTTCGGCAAATCCACGAAGACCGCGACCCACACCGGCACGAACGACAACATGGACAAAGGCGTGGACTGGGGGTCCGACGCCACCAACGGCAAGTACGGTTGGACCCTGAGCGTGCACGATGTAGCATCCGGCGCGAAGGACGTGACCATCACCGACACGCTGCCCGCCAACATGGAATACATTCCGGGCAGCATGACGGTGAGGAACCAGTCCGGAACGACGCTCGACGGAGTGAGCGTGACCTCCCACCCATCGAAGGATGGGCAGGACACCCTGACCTTCACCTTCAAGAACCCGAGCGCGGCGCTGACCGAAGCGAAACACGACGGCGGAAGGGTCCAGATCGGCTATCTGACACGTCTGAAGGACGTCAAGGCATTGCAGGGGAGCAGCGAGTTCGGGAACAGCGCCGTGATCAGCGTCGATGGCGTGGCCCAGATCCCGGATCAGGCCAGCCGATGGGTCAATCCGCCGCAGCTGGTGAATAAGAAATCGACCTACACCGCGGCCACGGCACCATACATCAACTACACCATCGATGTGAACTCCGCCGGCTCCACGCTCAATGGCGGACAGACCCTGGTGCTGAAGGACACGCTGCCGGAAGCGGTGGAACTGCAGCAGGGCAGCGTGAGGATCGTGGACCCGAAGACGCAGGGCGAGATCCAGGGCGCGGCATCGTTCTATGATCCCGCGACCAGAGTGCTGACCATCAATGTGCCCGATGCCACACCTGCGCGTGTGACATACAAAGCCGTGGTGCTGCTCCAGCCCGGTCAGAGTCTTGACGGATTGGCCGTCAACACAGTGACCCTGGTTGGATACGAGAACAAAGGCGGTTCCAGCCAAGACAGCCAGACAGGCACGGTCCACGAGGCCAAAGGCGGATTCACCGATAGCCCGCACAGCCTGCAAATCTTCAAATACGGCGACGGAGACGCCGGCGGACGTGGTCTGGGCGATGCGGTGTTCCGCGTGGACGAACTCACGGTGAACGATGACGGCTCGTCCAAGGCATGGAGCTCCACCGTCAGCACGAATGTGACGAAGACGCTCGCCTCCGGCACGGATGGCTATACGAAGTATGTGGGACTGAAGGCGAACAGGATCTACAAAGTCACCGAGGTTCAGGCACCGGAAGGCTATGGGATTTCCTCAAAGCCGTTGTATGTGGTGTTCCCCTCCACCGATGCCTATCATGGGCATCTGGCCGACTATTACGAAGGCGTTACCGTGGACGGGCAACCGCTGACCGTCGCCGCGGTGAACGGCCAGCCGCAGAGTCTGTACCTGTGGATGGTGAACGACAAGCAGGACGTCAAGGCGAAGGTCGCCATCTCCAAGGTGGAGTATGGCCATGCCGATATCGCGGTGAAGGGTGCCACGCTGAGCCTCGTCAGCGATTCGGACAACCGGGAGATCTCACGTTGGACGACCGACGGTATCGCGAAGTCGTTCGATCTTGTTCCGGGCAGCTACACCCTGACCGAACTCAGCGCGCCGAACGGGTATCGGGTCGCCGACGTGATGCGCATCGTCGTATCGAACAACGGCGAGGTGACGGTCAACGGCAGCCGTCCACCCGTAAGCGACGGCGCAGCGCAGGTGCAGATGCAGGACAAGCCCGACACCACCGCCGTGAAGGTCTCCAAAGCATGGAACGACGGCGACAATCAGGATGGACTGCGCGGCGACGTGACCTTTAAGCTCTGGAAGTCGGTCGACGGAAAATCTACGGACATGAACCTCGACAAAACCCTGAAGGCCGGGCAGTCGACCGAAGTCGGCTGGGAAAACCTGCCGGTCAAGGACGGTGGCAAGGACGTCCACTACTACGTGACCGAAGTGAGCACGCTCGACGGCTACACGTCGACATGCGAACGGCAGAAGACCGACGGCACGTGGGAAGCCTGCATGAGCGACTACAGTGACAGCACCCAGTACCGGTTCACCAACACACACACGCCGGAAACCACCCAAGTCAAGGTGAACAAGGTCTGGAAAGACAACAACAATTCGGACAAGATCCGCCCGGACAACGTGACCGTGCAATTGGTCGCCGACGGCAATCCGATGAACGGCCAGACCGTGACGCTGAATGCAGACAACAAGTGGAGCGCATCGTTCACGGATCTGCCGAAATACGCCAACGGCAGACAGATCGCCTATACCGTGAAGGAAGTCCAAGTACGGCAGGACTACTCCGTCGCAATCACCAGCAACGCAACGAAGGACGGCACGTTCTCCTATACGGTGACGAACACCCACACGCCGACCTCCGGCGAAGTGCTCATCTCCAAACGCGACGTGGGCGGCACTGAAATCACAGGTGCAAAGCTGAAATTGACGGCGAAAAATGGCGTCACCTCCGACGGTCAGAAGTTCAAACCGATCGAATGGAAATCCGATGGCACGCCGACGAAACTCAATCTCAAGAACGGCACATACACGTTGACCGAAACCGAGGCCCCTGACGGATATCTGCCTTCCGCGTCCATCACCTTCACCGTGGAGATGAGCGCCGACGGCACGAAAGCCATTGTCAAAATCGTCTCCGGTGGCACTTCCGCCAATGTGGACGAAGCAAGCACGGTCGTGATGGTCGACGAATACAAGACCGCCAAGGTGACGGTCTCCAAAACCAGCCTGACCAATGGCGTAGGCGAAATCGCCGGCGCGAAGCTCACCGTCACAGGCGCCACCATCGGCGGCGAAGCCATCACGCCGATCAGCTGGACCAGCGGCGAAGGAGAACTGACGAAGGACGGCAATATCATCCCGAAGGAACTCACGCTCGCCCCAGGCACCTATACGCTGCATGAGAGCGAAGTGCCGGAAGGGTATGAGCCGGCACAGGACATCGTGTTCCAGGTTACGGTGGAAGGGAAGGTGACGATCCTGCGCAATGGGAACACCATCGGTGATGCGTCCTTGGACGGTAACCACGTGACCATGGTCGACAGTCCCAGCAAGACCAACGTGCAATTCTCCAAGGTCGAAGTCGGCGGATCCACCGAACTGCCGGGAGCGGAATTCCGCATCGAAGGCACCGATTTCGAAGGACATGACATCAATCCGATCGTCTGGACCTCCGGCGACGCCCCGCGCTCCGTCCAGCTGAAGGACGGCAAGTACACGCTGACCGAAACCAAGGCTCCGGACGGATACCGGGTGTCCGACCCGATCAGATTCGCCATCAAACGCGGCCAAGCCTACCATGTGTCCGACAGCGGAGAGCCGACGACCCCGGTGGACGGCAACACGGTACGTGTGGAGGACCAGCGCATCAAACGACTCGCCATATCCGTGACCAAACGGTGGAGCGACAACCTTGACGCGGATAGATACCGTACGAAGTCCGTCACGGTGCAGCTCCAGCAGAACGGGCACCCGTTCGGTGATGCGGTCACGCTCGACAGCAGCAACCATTGGACCACCACCTGGCCCGAACTGCTCGCCACGGATGGCAATGGCAAAACCTACTCGTACACCGTGAACGAAATCCAGAAACCCGATTTCGCCAAGAAATACCACTTCACCCTGCAGAAGCGGCCGTTGACCGACGGCTACGAATTCACGATGATCAACATCCACAAGCCGGACACCATCGATCTCGAGGCCACCAAGCAGTGGAATGACGCCGACGACCAGGACGGTGTACGTCCGGACCAGGTATGCGTGGTCGTCTACGGTACATCCGACCAGCCGAAGGATGACGATTCCAGCCAGTACGAGTCGGTGAAGGAAATCATGCTCAAAGAGAACTGCGAGCAGCTCACCGCCAAGAAGAACTGGACGATGAAGGCTTCGGGACTGCCGAAGAACAACATCTACGGCAAACCGTACACCTACACCGTCGAAGAGACCCGGCTCGGCTACGCCTCGACCGATGCGGACGGCAAGACCACCTACACGTACAAGAACGTGATGGATGAGACCGATTCATCCAAAGCCAACGCGGAAACCAAATACGAGAAGCCCAGCTATTCGTACAAAACCGTGAAGGCCGACGGCACCGCCGGCGATGCGACGGAAACCGGCTGCACATCGACCGACATCACCACGTGCGAGGTGACCATCACCAACAAGCACACGCCGGAAACCGTGAGCCTCAGCGTCACCAAGCATTGGGACGATGCCGGCAACCAGCTCGGCCAACGCCCGAAGACCCTCACCTTCTGGGTATTGTCAAGCATCTGGAAGAACGGTGACAGCACCCAGAAGGAATATCTGCCCGGCTGGCCGACGCCGCAGACGGCCACAGGCGAATGCTCCAAGAGCGTCGCCGACTACGGTTCGTCGGCCACGGCAACCGGTCTGGCGGGTTCAACGGGCTTGACAGCCTCGGGAACGGCATGGGGCAAGAGCTGCATCGTGCTTTCTAAGGATGGCGTGGCCGAGACCTCGGACGGCAGTTCTGCCGTTACCGGTGCGAATGATAGTGGCAACACTGCCGACACTGCAGCCAGCAACGCCGACACCGCTGAGAAGTGGCCTTCTTACACCTTCAATAACCTGCCGAAGTATTACAAGGGGCAGGAAATCCACTACGACGTCACCGAAAGCATGCCGAGCGGATTGGTCGATCGTTCCAACGACTACGAAGCGACAGTCAAGGAAACAGCGCCAACTGAAGCGACGCAAAGCGAAGCGACGCAAAACGGCACTCTTGCCTTCGACGTGACCAACCGCTACCGCTACGTCGTGCTGCCGGACACCGGTGGCAGCGGCATCAACAGCAAGCCCGGGGCAATCCTCATCGCCATCAGCTCCATCTGCCTGATCGGAGCGTGCGCGATGAAAACACACGAAAACAGGAAACGCCATGCACTCGGAAGGAGCATGCGATGAAGCAGCATACGATACGGCGCAAAACGCTCGCGGTGATCGCGGCGGCCGCCATGATGCTCGCGAACTTCGCCCTCAACGGCAGCGCGCTCGCCGATACCGGGCGCGCCAATCCGCAGAGCGACGTGACCGTGATCGCGTTCCAGCAATCCTGGAACACCATCGCGCAGGAATGCCAGGAGACCTATGGGCCTGAAGGCGTGGGCTACGTGCAGATCAGCCCGCCGATGGAATCCGTGCAGGGCACGCAATGGTGGACCGTCTACCAGCCGGTCAGCTACGATCTGAATTCGCGCTTCGGCACGCGTGAGGAACTCTCGAACATGATCAAGACCTGCGCGGCCAACAACGTGGGCGTGATTGCCGATGTGGTGCTCAACCACACCACCGGTTCCGACGTGTCCTGGGTGGACGACCAGGAAGGCGTCGCCGGCACCAAATACAACGGCACCTATGGTCGTTACCCGGCGATGGGCCTGTATAACTTTGCCGAAAGCGGCAACAACCACCAGTACGGCTATACGACCGGCGATTTCCATGATTGCACCAAAACGATCGGCGACTACACGAACGCCAACGAAGTGCAGAACTGCCGATTGAGTTCCATGTGGGACATCAACACCGGCAGCGAACGCGTGCAGGACATCCAGGCAGCGTACCTTGCCGATCTGTGGAACCTTGGCGTTGCCGGATTCCGTATCGATTCGGCGAAGCATATGAACACGAAGGACATCGCCGGCATCAAAAAGGCGTTGTCCCAGAAGATCAGCGTTCCCGCCGATGAGATTCCGTTCAGCCAGGAAGTGATCGCCCATGACGGCGAATCGCAGGAATTCGCCCCGGGCCAGTACGTACGCAACGGACAGGTGACCGAATTCAGGTTCGCCGCGCAGCTGCGTACCGCCTTCTCGGGCAGCATCTCGGGGTTGAAGAACATCGAGTCCGGCAAGCTGCCAAGCGATAAGGCCACCGTGTTCGTGGCCAACTGGGATACGGAACGCAATGGCGAATCGCTGAACCCGGAAAGCGGCGCGGTCTATGAACTGGCCAACGCCTTCATGCTCGGGTACGGCTATGGCAGCCCGAAGATCCTGTCGGACTACTACTTCGACGATTCCACCACCGGCGAGGCGCCAAAGGGCACGACCGCCACACGCACGCCCGATACGGATATGGACAAGGCATGCTCCACATCCAAGACCGCGGAGAAATGGTCGTGGGGTGATTGGATCTGCCAGCCGCGTTGGACCTCCACGCGTGGCATGGTGCGCTTCCACAATGCCACCGCAGGGCAGAAAGTAATCAACTGGCAGAGCAAAGGCTCGAACGTGATTGCCTTCGATCGTGACCGCGAGGGCTTCATGGCCATCAATAACCAGTTGACGGATGTCACTGCAACGTTCGCGACCTCGCTGCCGGACGGCGAGTATTGCGATGTATACGCCTCGCGAAGCTGTTCGAAGAAGCTGACGGTTTCCGGCGGTGCAATCACCGTGAAGATTCCGGCACGTAGCGCAGTGGCTACGTACGTGGGCGCGAACAAGGACGCTGAACCCTCTGGCACTGATGAGGTGACCCCTGGGTACAACGACGCCGTCGATCCAAGCAGCATCAACGACAAGACGCTCACCATCTACTACAAGCCCGATGCGAAGTGGGCTGGCGTGGCATACGTCGATTACGCGTATGCCAACGGCACCTATGACAAGGTAGCGCGCATCAGCATGACGGAGGTCAAGGAGACCACTGCGGAAGGCTCCGCTCCAGATGCCGAAGGCTGGTATAAGGCCGACCTGCCGGAAGGCATGAACACGAAGAACGTGAAGTTCCGGTTCACCGACGGCAATGAATCGTTCGATTATCGCGACAACGCTAATGAAACCAGCTATGAGGCGAACGCCGGAACGACCGTGATTGCGGTGAACGGGCATCAGGAGTTGCTGGGCGTGCCGTTCACCCGCACGGCCGGAGGCAATGGCACGGCATTGAATTCCGATGAATCGCAGAATGGCGGCTATGCCACATCCAAGACCACGGTGAGATTGCATTTCGCGCCCACTGAGGCACAGAAAAACGCCACCGGCGTGGTGATCTGGGGATTATCCCGCACCGGTACAACGCTGGACAAGCAATATGTGCCCTTCGATTCCTCACTGAAGGACGGTTTCGGCCAAACGGCTTCGGTCGATCTGGATGGGGATTATCGTCATGTGAGTTTCCGCGTGGTCGCGTCCGAATCCGGTGATGTGAACGCCACTGCGGTTGACGGCACCAAGGGTTCCTATGAGGCACGGACCAACGAGGACGACAACACGCGCGGCACCATCGAAGTGTGGGTCAAAGGCGCGAACGGGCAGAACGATCCCACATACGCGGCTCCGGCTGCGAACGACACCACGCCGAATGACCAGAAGAACCCGAAGAAGATCACGGTGAAGATCCACTACTACCGTGGCGACGGCGACTACCAGCATTTCGATGCCAATACCGGTGTGTGGCAAGGCTGGGACATCTACTCGTGGAACGATGGCGGATCGGGGACCGTGTTCACTTCGCATGACGAATTCGGCGAGGTGGCCACCCTCACCTACACCAATACCGCAGGTGTCAGAGAGATGCCGTTCCTGCTCAGACAGGGCGGCGACGCATGGATGGACAAGGATCCGTCGGGCTCTGAAAACCGATACGTCCCATTCACCGCGGTGCGTGTGAAGCCGGGCCAGACCGAGGAAGGCACTGCCGAAATCTGGTTGGTGAACGGCGACAGACGCATCTACACCCATCCGGTGGCGACCTCCTCCGTGAGCTACGACACTCAGGGCGGCACCGCCTTCAAAGCTGAAACCCTCCCATACGGAGGAGTGGCGACCAAGCCGACCGAAGCGCCGAAGCGCGACGGATACACCTTCACGCATTGGAGCGCCAGCGAGGATGATTCCACCGGCGAATACAATTTCTCGCAGCCGGTATATGGACGTGTGAAACTGTACGCCCAGTGGAGGCAGGCGCATATCGTGAACCTCGACACCAACGGCGGTGACATTCCGTACAATCCGGAAACCGTCGATAACGGCGGCAAGGCGATCAAACCCAAAGTCGATCCAAGCCGGACGGGCTATACGTTCCAGTATTGGAGCACCAAGCAGGATGGCTCCTCGGGAGAATATGACTTCAACACTCCGGTGACCTCGGACCTCACGCTGTACGCGGTCTGGCAGGAGAAGACCTACACCGTCACCTTCGACACCGAAGGTGGCAGCGCCATCGAACCGCAGACGGTCCCCTGGGGGCATAAGGCCAAGCGTCCATCCGCCGACCCGACCAGGATCGGATACACGTTCGCCGGCTGGGCCTCGGATGCGGAGCGGACCAAGGTCCACAACTTCGACGCCGCCGTCGAACAGGACATCACCCTATATGCGGTATGGATGCCCGAAAGCGGAGACTCGGTGCATACCGTGACCTATCACGCCAATTATGTGGGTGACGATCAGGAACATACGGTGGCCGTATTCACCACCACCGGCAACGCGGTGGCCGCACCCGACCCGACCCCGGTGCTGGCCGGATACCGGCTGGACCATTGGAGCACCGATCAGGACGGAAACGACACGTATAATTTCAACGCGCAGGTGACGAGGGATCTCGATCTGTACGCGCAATGGGTCAAGGTGTACACGGTGAACTTCGACCTGAACGGAGGAGTCTCCGCATCGTCTGATGATCAGATTGTCGATACCGGCAAGCAGGCGACCGCTCCGACGGTGACGCCCACGCGCAGCGAAACAGTGGACGGCAAGACCGTGGACTACAAGTTCCTCGGCTGGGCCACCAAGGAGGAATCCGACAAGGCCGCCCAAAAGGGCGAACGTGCGAAGCTGTACGATTTCTCGACTCCAGTGAAGGACGACGTGACGCTGGTCGCGCAGTGGGAGAAGTCGAAGAAATGGACCATCACCTTCGACGTGAACGGCGATGATGCTTCTTCGAAGCTTGCTAATCAGCAAATCTTCGACGGCGACCATATCGTCAAACCGAAGGATCCGACGCGGGACGGCTACACCTTCCAAGGTTGGACCACGGTCAGGAACGACATGCTCGCCAAGAGCGTCGTCTCCTTTGATGAAAACGGGTATTCGCTGATGCCGGTCGACCGTGACGGCGTGCTATACGCGCTGTGGAGCCGAAGCACATCCTCCGCATCCGCTGTGTTCAGCGATGTGCGCTGATTTCCGAAAATAGCCCAGAAACAGCCCATTCCGCTGGCCGGCAGCTGTCCAACTGCCGGCCAGCGGAATGGACTGTCCATTTGCTGAGCTGTTTTAGTCCGATAGGTGAATCACTGACTAGAGTCGCGAGCTATGAGTGATTCTGCAAAGAAGTACACCATCGCCGTCATTCCGGGCGATGGCATTGGCAAGGAAGTGACTCCGTGGGCTCAGAAGGCTCTGGAGAAGGCGGCCGAAGGCGTCGCCGAATTCGAATATGAGAAGTTCGATCTGGGTGCCGAGCGTTATCTGCGTGACGGCGCGATTCTTCCGGAAGAGGAAGAGGAGCGCATCAAGAAGACCGACGCCATCCTGCTGGGCGCCGTCGGCGATCCGCGCATCAAGGCGGGCATTCTGGAACGCGGCCTGCTGCTCAAGCTCCGCTTCGACCTGGACCAGTACGTGAACCTGCGTCCGTCCAAGCTGTACAAGGGCGTTACCTCGCCGCTCGCCAACCCGGGTGACATCGACTTCGTGGTCGTGCGTGAAGGCACCGAAGGCCTGTACTGCGGTGCCGGCGGCGCGGTGCGCCGTGGCACCCCGAACGAGGTGGCCACCGAAGTGTCCATCAACACCGCCTACGGTGTGGAGCGCGTGGTGCGTTACGCCTTCCAGCTGGCCATGAAGCGCAGGAAGCACGTGACCCTTGTGCACAAGAAGAACGTGCTGGTCAACGCCGGCGACATGTGGCAGCGCATCGTCGACAAGGTGGCCGAGGAATACCCGGAGGTCTCCCACGACTACCTGCACATCGACGCGACCACCATCTTCCTGGTGTCCAACCCGTCCCGCTTCGACGTGATCCTGACCGACAACCTCTTCGGCGACATCATCACCGACGAGGCCGGTGCGGTGGTCGGTGGCGTCGGCTACTCCGCTTCGGGCTGCATCAACGCGTCCAACGAGTATCCGTCCATGTTCGAGCCGATCCACGGTTCCGCTCCGGACATCGCCGGACAGAACAAGGCCAACCCGACCGCAGCCATCCTGTCCGCCGCCATGCTGCTCGAGCATCTCGGTTTCGACGACGCTGCCAAGAAGATCCATACCGCCGTTGAGGCTGACATCGAGGAGCTTGGCTCCACCACGCGCACCACCGACGAGGTCGGTCGCGACATTCTGGCGCGCATGTGATTGGCATTCGCTGACATTCCATTTGGATGTTCCATTTGGTGAGACGCCCGCCGAACCAAGGTTTTCCTTGAATCGGCGGGCGTCTTCCTCTGTTCAGGGTTTTTTCGGGGTTGCCGGTCGGTACAACCCCATGAAAACGGGCAAACCTTAGGATAATGTTAAGGCATGAGTGATAACAACGCCGATTTCAACGGCACCGGTCAAGTCAACAATCCAACGTCGGATAACGCAGCCCAGGCCGACTACAACCAAACGTACATTCCACAACAGAACGATGCGCAGATGAACCATCCGGAGTCGCAGCCGGAAACCCCCGCATACGATCAGAACTCCGCCGCATACACTCAGCCCGCTCAGCCGGCCGAGCCTGCCGTTCCGGCGTACGATCCGAACGCTTCCGCATACAGCCAGTATGGCCAGGCCGCTCAGCCGTCATACGGTCAGCCGGCGACTCCGGCCCCGGCATACGGTACGGCTCCCGTCTATACCCAGCCGGCTCAGCCGGCCACGCCCGCTGCTCCGGTATATGATCCGAACGCCGCATCGTACAACCAGTACGGTCAGTATGGCCAGCCGTCCCAGCCTGCCCAATCTGCGCAGCCGTCGTACGGTCAGCCGGCAGCCCCGGCGTATGACCCCAACAACGCTTACGCCCAGCCGGATTACAACCAAGCGAACTACGGACAGCAGGGCTACGCGGCCCCGTCTTACAACCAATCCGCCTACACCCAGCCTGCCTACGCGCAGCAGCCGGCATACGGCCAGCCCGTCGCACCGGCCGGATACGCCCAGAAGTCGAAACTGGCAGCCGGTCTGCTTGGCATCTTCCTGGGCTGCTTCGGCGTGCACAACTTCTACTTGGGCAACACCGGCAAGGCCGTGGCACAGCTGCTGCTGACCGTCATCGGCTGGATTCTCATCATCGGCCCAGCCGTCGCAGGCATCTGGGGACTGGTGGAAGGCATCCTGATTCTGTGCTCTCACTACGGCTCGCAATGGCACCGTGACGCTCAAGGCGTCGAACTGCAGGATTGATGACTCGAGGACTTTACAAACAGCCGGGCGGCAAACTCGTTGGAGTGACTGTCCGGCTTTCTCATGCCGATTCGGATTACGCCGATTCGGATTACGCCGATTCGGACTATATTGATTCGGCTCATACGAATGCCGTGAAAACGGTTCCATACGCTGGGCCGGCTGCATCATCGACTGTTATCGAATGCCATATCGACGGCGATTTCTTCCTCGACGGGGACGATGCCGGAACGCGGAATCTCTTGCATTCCATGGAATGTGCGCTGGAACAGTGCGCGGCCCGTTGCCTCAGCGGTTCGATGGTTTCCGAACGTGACGTGACCGCCGCCGTCGAACGGACGATGCTGCACCATCCGGACGTGCGCATCGTCGGCATGGGCGCGCGTGGCATCGCCATCGCCTTTCAACGTGCGATTGACGGCATCGATGGCGCCGATGGCATTGCCGGTATCGGCGGTAATGATGTTACGAAAGTGGAACCACGCGACGACCTGCGCATTCGGCGGCATACCAGCCCAATGGAAACCGCAGAAACCGCGGAAATCGCAAAAAACATTGAAAACGCTGGAACCGCGGAAAGCGACGAAAACGCTGGAACCGTTGGAACCGGCGAAATCGCCGAAACCGGCAATTGGGCGGAATACGCGCGACGCTGGCACGCACTCAAACCGAACATCGTGCACGACGACCCCCGCAAACCGCAGGAACAAATGGACCTCGACGTCGAATGGGCACGCGAAGTGGCTGCCGGAACCCGCGAACCCACCCTGCGTTTCTGGGAATGGGCCGAGCCGGCCGTGGTCATCGGCAGATTCCAGTCGCTCGAAGACGAAGTCAACGTGCACACCGCGCAAGACGAAGGATTCCACATAGTCCGCCGCTGCACCGGCGGGGGAGCGATGTTCATCGAACCAGGCAACACCATCACCTACTCGCTGTACGCGCCACTCGACTTCGCCCACGGCATGAGCGTCGAGGAATCCTACGAACTCTGCGACTACTGGCTCGTCGAAGCGTTACGCGCCCTCGGCCTCAACGTACGATTCGCCGGACTCAACGACATCGCCACACAATATGGCAAACTCGGCGGCGCCGCGCAACGCCGGTTCGCGCCCACCCACGGCGGACCCGGCGCGATTCTGCACCACGTCACGCTCGCCTACGACATCGACGCGGAAAAGATGACCCGCGTGTTGAACATCTCACGAGAGAAAATGTCCGACAAAGCGGTGAAATCAGCGGCAAAACATGTCGATCCCATGCGCTCTCAAACCGGCATGGGCCGAGACGAGGTAGTGGCGCGACTGGTCGACGCCGTCGTTCGAGTTACAATGTAGCCCGAATGGTCGATGGTGCCCGACTTAACGAGCGTTGGCATGGATGTCGACAACGGAAAACGCAGAAGCACGTCGGAACGGAGGCACGTCGATGGTCACCCCGAATGGAACCAACGGAATCAATGGTTTTGGTGGTTTCGACGATGAGCGTGAGACGTTGCTGCACACCGCGCTGTTCAAGCAGGTTTCGTCCGAAGAAGCCCGGGAACTGCTGCCGTATCTGCTGCATGCCGAATACGACAAGGGCGATTTCATCTTCCGCGAGGGAGACACCGACCATCGCATGTATCTGCTGGAGGAAGGCCGCGTCAAACTGACCAGACAATCCTCCGACAAGCGTGTGCAGCTGCTGAGCATCCACGCGTACGGCGAAGTGTTGGGCGAGATTCCGGTGTTCGATCCGCATGGCGGACCGCGTACCGCTTCGGCGGTGGCGATGACCAACGGCACGCGTGTGGTCTGGCTGGAACATGACGCGCTGTTCGACTGGCTCGACGAACATCCGCGCGTGGCCGTGGACATGCTGCAGGTATTGGCGCACCGCATGCGCAGCAACAACGAACGCATCTGCGATCTGGTGTTCATGGACGTTCCCGGACGACTCGCCAAAACACTGCTCAATCTGGCATCACGATTCGGCGAACCGGTCGAAGCCGGCCTGAAGGTGCCGCACGATCTGACACAGGAGGAGATGGCGCAGCTCGTCGGATCCTCACGCGAAACGGTGAACAAGGCGTTGATGGATTTCGCTAACCGCGGATGGATCGCCAGGGAAGGCCGGTCCATCATCATCTACCAGCCGGGCATGCTGATTCGCCGATCAAGACGATGACATTCGGCTGGTTTTCGGCTGATTTCCAACTTTTCCTAAGAAATTGTCTGTTTTGTGAGAAACCCGTGACGGCTTCCGGCACATGCGTTGGCGGGCATGTGTTTAGTAGACCCGCCACTTTAGAATGGGCGTCATGCCCAAGAAGAAGACCCTTACCGTTCAACGTGTGCTCGCATTGGTAATCGCATACATCACGTTATGCGTGGGCGGCGGCGTTGTGACGAGTATTTTCTTTATGCCCGCTGTGTTCGCCGCCAATAACGCGGCCAAAGCCGTCATTCCGTCCCTTGCGGTCGAAGGCATCGATTTCGATGTGACCTCGCTTCCGCAACGCTCGACGATGTATTTCAACGACGGCAAGACCGCTTTCGCGGAATTCTATACGCAGAACCGCGAGGTCGTGCCGCTGAAGAAAATCTCCAAAGCCATGCAGCAGGCCGTCGTGGCCCGTGAAGACAAGCGCTTCTTCGAACATACCGGCGTGGACGTGCAGGGCGTGTTCCGAGCGTTCTTCCAAACCTATGTCAGAGGCGGCGACCAGCAGGGCGGTTCCACGCTGACGCAGCAGTACGTCAAGAACGTGCTGTCCACCCAAGCCCGTGAAGACGACGATCCGATCGCCGAATACCATGCGACGGAAGACACCGTGGCACGTAAGCTACGTGAAATGCTGATCTCGGTGCAGATCGAAAAGAAATACTCCAAAGCCGAGATCCTGCAGGGCTACCTCAACATCGCGCAGTTCGGCCGCAACAACCTGTGCGGCGTGGAAATGGCCGCCAAACGCTACTTCAACGTCTCCGCTTCGGAACTGAACGTGACCCAGGCGGCGACCATCGCGGCAATCACCAAGAATCCGCAGAACTTCGATCCTTCCGTGGAAGCCAACCAGAAGGAAGCCGAACACCAGCGCAACATCGTGCTGCAGCTGATGCACGACCAGGGCTACATCACCTCCGAAAAGGAATTCAAAGACGCCATCAACACGCCGTTGAAGGACACGCTGAACCTGCAGGACGTGAGTTCCGGATGCCAGTCGGCCATTGAAAACACCGGCTTCTTCTGCTCGTACGTGGTCAACCAGATCCTGAAGAACAAGGCGTTCGGCAAGGACGATGAGGCACGTGAGAAGCTGCTGAAGGAAGGCGGTCTGAAGATCGTCACCACGCTCGACCGCAACGCCAACAACGCGGCCATGCAGGCGGCGAACAGCACCGTGCCGGCCACCGACCCGTCCGGATTCGAAGTGATGATAGCGGCCGTGAAGCCGGGCACCGGCGAAATCCTGTCGTTCGGCATCAACCGAACCTACGATGCCACGGATGACGCCCGAACGGACGAGACCAAGACCTCCATGAACTACATGGTCGACCAGGAGGACGGCGGCGGTATGGGCTTCAACGTCGGCTCCACCTGGAAGCCCATCAACATGGTGGCGTGGATGCAGAAAGGCCACTCCATCAACGAGTCGCTCGTCACATCCACCGTCTACGACACGTCGAAGTTCAGCTGCAACGGTTACGGTTTCGTCGGCACGTGGAGGGTGCAGAATTCCGGCGGCGGCACCATTTCTCCGGAAAGCCCGCTGCAGGGTCTGATCAAGTCGCACAACACCACGCAGGCCTCGATGGCGTCGAACATCGGCCTGTGCGCGATCGCCGACGCGGCCAAGGAGATGGGCTACCACAACGCCATCTCCAACGCGTCCGACGTCTACTCCGCTAACTCGTTCCAGCCGCCAATGACCATCGGTACGGTGCAGGCGTCGCCGTTGACCATGGCCAACGTGTACGCCACCATGGGCGCCAACGGCGTGGAATGCACTCCGATCGCCATCACCAAGGTGACCGACCGCAGTGGCAGCAAGGTGAAAGTGCCGTCCGCGAACTGCCATCAGGCCATCGACCCGGACATCGCGCAGACCGTGTCCTACGCGCTGAACCAAGGTGTCGTGCAGCCTGGCGGCGAAGCGTCGACCACGCAGCTCGACAACAATCGCAAGACCTTCGCCAAGACCGGTACCAACGAGAACACGGTGATGACCACCGCAGGTTTCGTACCGAACCAGGTCGCGGCGTTCGTCGCGGTCGCCGACGCGCAGGACCCGATCAACAACACCTTCGACAACAAGACCATCAACGGCGTGTACCGCCCGTCCTGGTACGGCATGTACATCGCAACGCCGGCGTGGAAGCAGTTCATGAACACGTATCTTGCCGCCATCAACGCGCCGATCGACAACGATTACGGAAAGGGTGCCGACAAGTACACGGTTTCGAAGGGCGCCACCAGAACATACAACCAGTACCAATACCAGCGCCAGCAGAACAGTCAGCAGCAAAGCCAGCAGCAGCAATCGCAGCAACAGCCTGCCGAGCAGCAAAGTGACCAGCAGCATCAATAGTTGCGATTGTCGGCTATACGTGCCGACTGGCCGCACTGGCTGCCTGCGCTGACTGTTCACGCCGCTGGAGCGTAAATCGCATGGCAAAGTGAACAGTCCATGAACGCCCGCCCCAACCGGCGGGCGTTCTGCTTACAATGCAATCGGTACCATGCCCGTCGCGTGGGAACGCGGTGCGGATATCGACGATTCAGGCGATACCAACGATTCATAAGAGAGATGACAATGAGCGAAGACAAGAAGAACGGCAAGCAGAACAAGACGGTCAAACCGTTCGATCCGATGACGTTGCGTGGCGTCACCGTGCGCAACCGCATCTGGCTGCCGCCAATGGACACGTATTCCGCATTGGCGCAGGACGGCAAGCCCACGCCATTCCACTACCAGCATTACGTTTCGCGTGCGATGGGCGGCTTCGGCATGATCATCATGGAAGCGACCGCCGTCGCGCCGGAAGGCCGCATTTCGCCGTGCGATCTGGGATTGTGGGATGACGGACAGATGGACGCATGGCGTTGGATCGTGGCCGACGCGAAGGCTGCGGGTGCCACGATGGCGGTGCAGCTCAACCACGCCGGACGCAAGGGTTCCACCGGCTGCCACGCGATCGGTTTCGATGGACAGAGCGTGCCGGAAGAGCAAGGCGGATGGCGGACGGTTTGCCCAAGCGCCAACGCATACGGTTCCCTGGCTCGTCCGCGCGCGCTGAGCGTCGATGAGATCCACACCATCGTGGACCAGTTCCGCGACGCCGCCTGGCGTGCCATGAACATCGGCTTCGACGCGGTGGAAGTCCATGCCGCGCACGGCTACTTGCTGTCGCAGTTCCTCGACCCGCTCATCAACGAGCGTGACGACGAGTACGGTGGATCGTTCGACAATCGCATCCGCATGCTGGTCGAAGTCGTGGATGCGATTCGTTCCGTCGTGCCCGACACCATGCCGGTGCTGGTGCGCGTCTCCGCCACCGACTGGGCCGCAGGCGGTTGGGACCTTGACCAGACCGTCGAACTGGCTAAGATTCTGAAGGCCCACGGCGTGGACCTGATTGACGTGTCCACAGGCGGATTGATTCCCGACGTGACCATTCCGGTGAAGCCCGACTACCAAGTGCCGTTCGCCGAACAGGTGCGCAGTCGCGCGGGCATTCCCACCACCGCAGTCGGGCTCATCACCAAGCCGAAGCAGGCGAAGAAGATTCTGAAGTCGGGCGCCGCCGACGCCGTGGAAATCGGCCGCGCTGCACTGCGCGACCCGTATTGGCCGCTCCGTGCCGCCCACAAACTGGACGTGCCGGTCGAGGAAGCCCCCTACCGGCCGCCATACCTCCGCGGCGCCTTCCGCTGACCCTTCCCCTCCCTTCTTCCTCTTTTTTATTGCGAAAATTAGCCACAACCCAACGCAACATAACAAAAAAACGAGTGGGAGGGCGGGCGTCCTGTTCACGACCGTAAGCTTGGCCGAACGGCCTTGAGTGTGTCGTGAAC